>ENA-ORRN01000387-ORRN01000387.1-human-gut-metagenome-genome-assembly--contig:-NODE-387-length-35290-cov-13.626792_pt1 | contig 35290 bp, 25 predicted proteins | sample MGYA00242174_ERZ509132 | MGnify/ENA primary metagenome ERZ509132 (study PRJEB26280, sample SAMEA2338671) | human gut metagenome | biome: human gut; feature: human-associated habitat; material: faeces... | reverse complement strand
GGGTAGCCAAGTGCGGATCGGATAAACGCTGAAGGCATCTAAGCGTGAAGCCGACCTCAAGATAAGATCTCCCATCCGAAAGGAGTAAGACCCCATGAAGACCACATGGTTGATAGGCCGGAGGTGGAAGTGCAGTAATGTACGGAGCTGACCGGTACTAATAGGTCGAGGGCTTGATCGAAGCGAATTGAAAAGCAATGCAGTTTTCAAGGTGCGTTGAAAACACACCATAACCATTCCGGTGGTTAAGCCAAGGGGTTCCACCTGTTCCCATCCCGAACACAGAAGTTAAGCCCTTGTACGCCGACAATACTTGGCTGGCGACGGCCCGGGAAGATAGGTAGCTGCCGGATACCAAAGAAAAAGAACAGTCCAAACGGACTGTTCTTTTTCTTTGCCATTCTGTTGTTTTCTATCTTCCCGGGCCTCGAGCCACCAAGTTGGCCGGCGACGGGGCAGGAGCTGAGCGCCCGCTGCGCGGGATGAAGCGAAGCGGATGCCCAGTGAACAAAGGAGCATTGCAAGCGGCAGCGAAGCAAGGCGACTATTGTGAACTGAGGACCTACTGGGTACTTGCTCGTATATCAGTGGCTCAGTGCGAACGATACGGTAGGATTAGCTGTAGGTAGCTGCCGGATACCAAAGAAAAGAACAGTCCAATGGTAGCTACTCATAAAACAGTATCAACAACAAACTGAAACAGGGTAGCTGTCATACAGGGTGCAAGACAAACGGGCATATCGTCATAACGGCGATATGCCCGTTTTGTCACGCAATAGAACGCCATTTTCGGGGTAGGTAATGGTTTAATATTACCTACCCCGTTTCTGCGCCTGCAAAGCTGCATGAACACAGGCTTTTTTGACTTCTATTGCGTAACATAGACCCATGATATTTTGAGGGCGGAAGCACTTGCTGCTTTCGCCCTCTTGTTTTCCATACAGCAAGAACACAAGTCGCTGTCAAGGTCGGGCGAAGCCTGTTCATTTCAACCTTGCACAGCAGCTTGTGTGTTGCTATTGTGCCGTCAAATATTACGCACCTTAAAATCATTCCACTTTGTTGCAACATACAGTTCTGCGCTGCTACCGATTGCTTTGAAATGTGCTTTGCCGCAACGGATTTTCAAATCCTCGCGTCCACGTAAATCAAGTTCATTCGTCTTGCCTTTGGTTTCCAAAATGAAATACAGTTTTTTACTGCCATCAATTTCTACATAAACCGCCCAATCGGGGTTATATGTGCCTATTGGCGTATCAACCTTGAAGCGGCTCGGCAGTTTGAAGAACATTTTTACATCGGGGTCATTGTCCAATGCAAGGGCAAACGGCTTTTCGACTGTCGTGCTATCATAAACAATGTAATCATAAACACTATGGTCTACTGCAACGGCGTTTCGGTCAAGGTTAGCGATTAGCTCTGCGCTATCGAAAATCTCCTGCGCATAGTATTCTTCACCATACAGCTTTTTGTAGCTGATACCATCTATTGCAAGAGTGCGGCGCACATCCAAAATAATCTGCGTTGCGTTTTCAATAAACATCTGCGGATTATTCAGAAAGTCCTGCAAGCGCCCGCTTTGCTTCAATATTTCCGCAACGGTAGCACGTTTAGTTAGTGTTTGCCCGCCTATAATAGCAAGAATATTTGGCAGCGATGAGTAGCTGTCCTCAAGAGCAGCCGTTTTAATACCGCGTTCAATATAGGTTACGCCTGGATTATCTATCTGAATATCGGCGGTCTGCGTAATGATACGTGCTTTCGGTATCGCCTCCATGTTCCTTAATCCATCAACGCTACGGCGCACAAGCTCGTCCTCTTTTATCTTTACGCGATAGGTAGTCTTTTGCTTTATCTTGTCCCATAATTCCAAAAACTCCGGCGATGCGGTAACTTCCTTTTTGAGTTTTACCGTAACGTCCCTTGAAGCATCGCGGATAGGCGGCCTTGTATCGGCTCGGCGTATTGCAGCAACAATCTGTGCTCTTGCGTTTTCTAACTGCGGCGGCAATTCAAGCGTTCCGTCCTGCAAGGCTGCTTTCATGCTGTCCTTTATCTTGCCGGATTTTGACACATATCCCCTTTCCTCAAAATGAGTTAAGAGCGTTTGTGCGTTATCGTAAGAAATTGTGCTTTGCATGACAACCGTTTTTTGCGCTGTAAGCTCTGTTATCGCGGCAGGGGTAATGCCACCATCGCGGGCAATAAGTTCAACCGCTTTTGTTTTTGCCGCCTCAAGCTCCTGCGGCAATTCCGCAACTTCCGGTGTGGGTGCTTCGGTCTTAATGAATCCCTCACTCGCAAGATGGGAAATAAGCATTGTCGCCTGCTGTTCGGTAAGCGGCGTTTCTTCTGTTCGGATTTCTTCAAATACCATACCGCTAAACAAACCAAGCTGCAAAACGCCGAACTTAACGCCCGTATCGTCCTCAATCTCTTTTTGCAATGTATCGGCAAACTCCGCAAAACTCTCATTTGCCATAACGTGCAGCAGGTTTATGTTTCTGTCCTCAATACGCTCTCCGTCTTGATTGACGCAAAGACGCAAGCCGCGCCCCACCTTTTGCCTTGCGGTCAACGTGCTTTTCTGCTCAATGAGCGTACAAACTTGAAAGACGTTTGGATTGTCCCAACCCTCTTTTAATGCGGAATGAGAGAAGATAAAACGCAACGGACAATCAAAAGACAATAACCACTCCTTGTCCTTCATAATCGTATTATAGGTGTTGTAGTCGTCCAACGTGTCGCCCCTAGTGTTTTTGTAATTCCCCTTTTTGTCTTGTGAAAAGTATCCATCGTGAACACGCGCCACATCGGCGGGAAAACGCCCGTGCAACTCTGCGTACTTTGGTAAGTTCATAAGCTCGGCATAAACTTCCTCGAACATCTGCGCGTATATTCCTTTGTTCCCATCCTCAGTGCGGTATTTCTTTACTTCGTCAATAAAAAACAAAGATAATACCTTTATCCCTTTTTCTGTATAGCGCAGTTCTTTATCTAAATGTGCCTCAATCGTCCGGCGTATCCGCGCCCGAAAACCATTCTCGTTGGAAACAGATAAAAGCCGGATATAGGGGCGGTTATAGCCTCCCGCAATTTGATTAGAGGAAACGCATATCTGCTTGACAAGCCCCATTTGGTAGGCGTCAACAGGAGTCAAACGGTAAAGCAGATTGACCCGCTCTCTATGCGTTGCGGAATAGCGGAATACGCACAAAGGATTGAGCGAAGCGATGGCGTCCTTTGCCTTTTGCGTATTGTCTACGCTCTGTGGCTCATCAATAATAACAATGGGGTTTGTGTCTTGTATGAAGCGGATAGCAGCGTCGCCGTTCAGCCTGTCCTGCTGCTGATTTATCACGTTTTCGGCTTTTCTGAAAGCGTCTATGTTGATAATCATAATTTCGATATTCGTGCTTGTGGCGAACTGCCTCACATCGGACAACTTTGCGCTGTTGTAAATAAAATAGCGGCAAGGGGCGTTATCGTAAATCGCCGAAAAATGCTCCTGCGTTACCTGCAAGGATTTATATACGCCCTCGCGAATAGCAACGCTCGGAACAACAATGATAAACTTTGTAAATCCATAAAGACGGTTAAGCTCATAGATTGTTTTTGTATAGACATAGGTTTTGCCCGTTCCCGTTTCCATTTCAACGGAAAACTGCCGCCCCTGCAACTCTGCGGTCTGCGGCAAATTATGCCTGCGCTGCACCGCCTGCATGTTTTCAATTATTCTCTCGTCGCCGATATATAGCGCATTTGCAACACCCATATCTTGAAACAGGCGCATTTGACTGCCGCTTTTCTCCATGCTGAATGTTGACGTTTCCTTTTGCTGTCCATCAAAGAGGGCGCAAACGGCGGCTACTGCGGCGGTTTGAAAATCTTGTTGCTTAAACTTAAGTTTCATTTTTGCATCCCCCTTTCTGCCTATTGAGGTTATCAATAATAACCGTTTCTACCTCATAGGATTTTTCGTGATTATCATATTCGGCCCGAAAATGGCAACGTGGGCATTGAAAAACATCTTCATATTGGTCGTGGTTCATTGGAGTATCACATTGGGGGCAATGTGCGTGCAGATTAGCCACATGCCATTGTTTATGATAGCTGCTCCATTCCCAATTCCAAGACCATTTCCATAAGCGAAAACGGTCTTGCGTATAGTTAGTAAAGGCCGGTTTTACTTGTTCTTTTGGTTCGCTGATTTTTGCAACAGCATACAAAACAAAAAACAGAACAGCAATTCCTAACAGCACCCACCATACTTTCAAATCAAGAGTCAGAAATGTAATAATCCAACTCCATAACATTGAAAAAAACTTCCCTATCGTTGTAAATACTTGCTTCCCCTTTATTAGGTCATATCCAACCGTAAGAATAAACCCGAGTAAAGTTGTTGAAATGCCAATTGTCCAAGGAGATTTCAGAAACTTTTTCATTTCAAATGCCTCACACCGTTTTTAACTCAATATTCTTATTTTCAAGCAGATAAAACGCATTTGACATAGCGGAGTTATCCGCAAGGGCGTTTTCCGCAATAACAATTTTCTGTGGGATAAGGGCCGCCATCTGCTCGATATGCTCTGCGGCAATCCCCGGTTGCAAGCAAATGAGCATTTTGCCGCCCGCTACGCTATAAACAATCAAGCCGCTAACATCAAGTACGGTAACATCACAGGTCAATTCATAGCCCATTTTGAGCATAATTTCATAGACCAAATCCTCATCGCTTCGGTCTGCTTTTAGCCCATCGATATGTCCTGCTATGCGGTCAAGCAACGTGTCAACATCGCCGTCCTCAATCGGTGTATCGTCCCATAGCTTCATATTGGAGCTTTCCAATTTGAAAACCTTAAAGCCAATATCTATATTTGCCGCCATAACAGCTTGAAGTTGTTCAAGATTGATAGGCGTATCATATAGTCCCGTATCTTTGCCTGTGATTATTTCTGGGTTCATGATATATTCACTATCGCCCGATGTGTCATCTTTTCGTCTAACAGCCATGGTATATGGCTTTCCGTCTTTCATTAGTTTTCTATATCCATAGCCGGATTCTCGTATAAACTCTTGAAGCTTCTTCCCGGCGCGGCGTATGCGCTCTTTGCCGATCTCACAGATATTTTTATACCCGGCTTTTGCCGCTTCACTTTTTTTATCGCATACTTCGGGTAACTGCACCATAATAAAGCGGCGGTTGCCGCCGTCCTCGGCGTTAAGCTGCATCACCGCATGGGCGGTGGTTGCAGAGCCGGAGAAAAAGTCGAGAATTATATCGCCATCATCTTTTGCAGTAACGTACTCTACGAGGTTTTTGATATCGTCAATGCTTTTCGGATTTTCAAAAACTCGTCTATTTTCAAAAATAGCGTTAAAAGTTTGCGAAGCTGTTTGTGCATAGCTAAAATGTACGCTTCGCATAACCTCTGTGTCCGATTCAAAAAGGTTGGTTCTTATACGCGGGGTGGTAGTTTCATCTTGACCGAACACAACCCGTCCACGCTCAATTTCTTCTTTCATTCTATTGGGATTAGGATAAATCCAACCTCTCGAAGGGATTTTGCATGGCTTATGGGTAATGGGGTGTAAAACTTCATAGCGTGGTCCACCCCCACCGGGCCAACTAATATTTCCATCATCACGATAAGGACCTTTTTCGTCAACCTTTGTAAAACGCGATAATGACTTGCGGGGGTCGTCTTTACCCCAAGAACCGTAGAGGGCTTTTAATCCCTCGTTAACTTTGCTCCAATCATCATTAAACAACTCTCGTAACCGTTCAAACTCTGCCTTAACTTCTTCAACGCCCTCCTTTGTCATCCTTAAAATTGTGCCACGCTCATTCATTGTTGCCGCACTTTTGAAATAGACAAGCATATATTCATGTCCAACTGAAAAATACTTTGCGTCATTCTTCCTGTTTTTATCATATACAAGGCAAGCTACAAAGTTTTTTTCTCCGAAAACCTCATTGCAGAGCTTTTTCAGATTATCCAATTCAACGTCATCTATGGAAATGAAAATTACGCCATCGTCCCGCAAAAGATTAGCGGCAAGCCGCAAGCGAGGGTACATCATATTCAACCAATTTGTATGATAGCGTCCCATTGTTTCGGGGTTGCTCTTTGTAGTCTGTTCGGTTACTTCCTTATACCGCGCTAATGGGTCAGCAAAATCATCCTCATACACAAAGTCATTTCCCGTATTATAAGGCGGGTCTATGTATATCATTTTGACCTTGCGGAAATAGGATTTTTGCAGGAGCTTCAACACTTCAAGATTATCGCCCTCTATATAGAGGTTTTGCGTCGTGTCAAAATTGACGCTCTCGGCAGGGCAGGGGCGCAAAGTCGCCGTACTCCGTTTCTGCGCCAAACGTAAGCAGTCGCTTTTGCCTTTCCATTTGAACTCGTATTTTTCAAAATCGTCGGCGATGTATTCTCCGCAAAGAGAAAGCAGTTTGTCTATATCCAAACGTCCCTCGGTGAAGCACTCCGGGAAAACCGCTTGCAGCTTGTCCCGCTGTGCCTGCTCTATATCCATTGAAAGACCGTCTAATTTATCAGTCATTGGGCTTGTCCTCCTTGTTTATGCCTATCATACGCATAATTGCTAATAATGGGTTTTTCATTTCTGCCGCAATATCATCTTTGCCTTTTTTCGCTTTTAGGTATTCCATAGCTTGTTTTATCTTGTTGTCAGTATTCTCGTTAATGCCCATGACCGCTTCAATATTCGGTATCATCCAAAACATTTGTGCTGCGGGGACAAAATCCTTTAACGCCGTATTCTTTTTTGTATGATTAGCATTTTCAGCTTCGGCTTTTTTCTTTTTTTCAGGGTCTTTGATAGCAGCTAAATCTTTTATATCCTCATCTGCCACCACGACGTATGGTATTCCGAAAGCCGTTGCGACTTTTGCGAAGGTCAGCAGATTGCCTTTTCCGCCGCACTCGACAACTGATATTCCATATCTATCAATATCAACATCCATTTTTCTTCCAGCATAAGGAAATGCAAACTTTTCAGTTGCTCCCTCAACAAAAATGACACCTTTCGCAAAGAACATCTCGTTTCGTTGATTGTCAAAGTAGTTTTCAAGTTTTAAGGCTTCTTTTTCGGTTTTTACTATCTGTTCCCGTTCGCATAGCTTCGCAGTAGTACCGTCTGCATTGTTCCTGCGAATTAAACAGACGTTTTCCGGCTCGTACAGCCGAATAAATGTAGGAGAGTGCGTTGTAATAAACACTTGGTTTTGTCCGCTTAACCGCGAAAGTATAGTGCTGAAATAACGCTGTTTTTGAGGGTGCAAATATACTTCCGGCTCCTCAATAGCAAAAATGGCTCCCTCTTTTTTGATTTCTTCATAAGTTCGGAATATAGCTATCACGATTGCGCTTTGCAGTCCAGCACCCACCATATCAGCCGTTGTGCTTATTCCCATTTGGTCTACATATAGTTGCAAGTTCTTAAAGACATTCATTGAGTCGTAGGTATCAAAACGGATTGCAATATCGCCCTCCGCAGAATCAATGCCCATCTGCTCTAATGAGTTAGTGCGTATTTTGCTTTCAATTTCAATAAATTGCTCTGTTTGCAGGAAACTGTATGCCTCCTTGATTTTTAACTCAAAGGCTTGTTTCCGCGTCATTTTCTTTTTGCCCGCTGATGTTTCCACATTAACAGTCGTTTTGTCAGACGACAGGCTTGTATTTATATCATTGAAAAGGCGACGCAAAATAGACCATCTGTTGCTTGGGTCTTGCTTGTTGTAATCGCGCATAACATCAACATAGATAAAAGGTACTCTTTCGCGGAGTTCTTTTGACACTTTCAATTGATAATATTGTCCTGTATATCGCTCGCCCTCTTTATACGGGGTGGCAGGGTATTGACAAGGTCTACCTTTTTTATCTATGCAAACAAAATCAACTACAAGTGTTCCTGCTGGCTTCGACTTAACCCGACGTTTATATGCCTTTCCTCTTAATTCAAATCCCGCAATCTCGCACTTGCAATTATTGCGCCATTCGTCAATGGTGCTATCAAAATAAATCTGTATTACAATATCGTTTTCGGTATTATAGTCGTTAAAATCTTCTTCCGTAAATGTACGGTCGGTCGGCCATGTTTCACCTAAAACAAGATTGATTGCTTTAAGAATATTGCTTTTTCCTGCATTATTTTCACCTATCAAAGCGCAGTAGTTATTTGGAGAAAAATCAAGCTGTTTTATACTGCGGTAGTTTTCAATATGAACTCTTGCTATTTTCATTGCTGCCCTTCCTTATCCCTGCGCTTATATCCAACCCACTTGCCCGTTGTAATTCTCTCATCTTTTGGTTTCTCCGTATCGGCGGGCATGACCCATGCTGTTCCTATTTTATATGCACCCTCAATTCTGCCACCGCGGCACATTTCCGAAACGCGACGGGGAGTAACGCCCCATAATCCGCTTGCCTGCTTGGTAGTCATAATCTCCATGTAGCCCTCCCCCACTCAAAAGCATTTTATAGACAAATTGTAGCACATTTGCGGAAGTATATCAATCCGCGAATGTGCTTTTTCATCGCAAGTTATAGCACACGTACTTCAGAAAATGTTTTTATAATCTTTGGCATTTTCAGATTTCCGCCGTAGTAGGAAATGAAAAAGTTTTTTTAAATTTCGCTCAAAACTTTGGCAAAATCGCTCTGTGCGGTGTTGTAGGTAGTGAAAGGGTGTTTAGAGGGTTTGGGAAACTTCCCAACAAGCCATTTTCAACCGATGCGCCGTAAGAGCAGGAGGGCGAAAATACGGAAGTGGGTACCCACTTCCAATGCTTGCTGCGAAACTTTATCTTTGGAAAGGACGGGAAAGGAATGGAACGGAAATGGAAGATAGTAAACGGGCATATCGTAGTAAAAAATCCCCTTGCTTATGAGATACCAAAACGTGAAGTAGTCATAAAATCGGGCAGGACGCTTTACCGTTTTACGGGCAGCTATGACGGGCAACGGGCATTATCAAGTAAGGTTTTGCGCCTTATGGAACGGGATAATTTGCAGTCGCCTATTGATAAAAAAGACGGGAGCCGATAAAATGAGAGTATGCAATCCTGTATTGGCAGACTGCCCACCGATAAAGGAGGAACATTCTATGTCAAGGCAGTCTGACAACAAAATTACCGCCCTCTACTGTCGTTTAAGTCGTGACGACGAACTAACGGGCGACAGCAACAGTATTGTAAATCAAAAGGCGATTTTAAGTAAATACGCAAAGAAAAACGGCTTCAAAAATCCCTTGTTTTTCGTGGACGACGGGTACTCCGGGGCAAACTTCGATAGACCTTCTTGGAGCGAACTTGTTGAGAAAATTGAAAACGGAGAAGTGGCGACCTTGATAGTCAAGGATATGTCCCGTCTTGGGCGCGACTATCTGCGCGTGGGGCTTTATACAGACGTTCGGTTCCCTGAAAAGGGCGTGCGGTTTATCGCCATCAGCAACGGCGTTGACAGCGCAAACCAACAGGAGAACGACTTTACCCCTTTTTTGAATATCATCAACGAGTGGTATTGCCGCGATACAAGCAAGAAGATACGCGCTGTGATGAAGTCCAAAGGAGAAGCGGGGGAACACCTTTGTACCAATCCTCCCTATGGCTACATGAAAGACCCCGACAACAAAAAGCGTTGGCTTGTAGATGAAACCGCCGCCGGAGTAGTCAAGCGGATATTTGCTCTTTGTCTTGACGGTTACGGGCCGTCGCAGATTGCCCGTATTCTAAAAGAGGACAAGGTGCTAACACCGACAGTCCATTTCTTGCAGACAGGCAGAGCGACAAGGAATACGCCGCCGGACAATCTGTATAGTTGGACGGGCGATACCATAGCTGATATTTTAGAGCGTCCTGAGTATCAAGGGCATACGGTGAACTTCAAGACCTACAAACAGTCTTACAAGAGCAAAAAGACCTGTTACAATCCCATCGAAAAACAGCTTGTGTTTGAGAATACCCATGAAGCAATCATAGACGTTGACACATGGGAACGGGTGCAGGAATTACGGAAGAACAAACGCCGCCCAACGAGAACAGGCAAGACCAATCTATTCTCTGGAATTGTCCGTTGCGCCGATTGCGGAGAAAAGCTGTACTACTGCACAAGCAAGAACTTTGAAGCGCGGCAAGACCACTTTGTTTGTTCCACTTCAAGACTGAAAGGGAAAGAGGTTTGCCCTACTCACTTTATCCGCGCCGTTGTGTTGGAACAGGGTATACTCGCTCATATGCGGCTTGTGATTGCCTGTGCGTCTACCCATGAGGAACGCTTTAGGGCGGCTATGGGTGCAAAGCAGAAAGCCGAAGCGAAAAAAGAACTCGCGGCGAAACGGCGGCAACTGACGCAAGCGGAGCAGCGCATTGAAGAACTTGACCGATTATTTAAGCGTATTTACGAAGATAACGCCAACGGGAAATTATCCGACAGTAGATTTCAAATGCTCTCTGACGATTACGAGCGGGAGCAGGAAGAACTGCGGGGAAAGCTGTTGCAACTGAATGAAGAAATAATAGAGCAGGAAGAACAGGCGGAAAACATTGACAGGTTTATCGGCAAGGTACGGAAGTATCTTGATTTGAACGAGCTGACGCCCGCTGTCTTGAATGACATGGTAAAAGCGGTGTATGTTCACGCTCCCGACAAGTCAAGCGGGCATAGGGAACAGCAGATTGATATATCCTATGACCTTGTGGGAATACTCCCCGCGTCCTTGCTCGCTGACCTGCAAAACGGAGAAACGGCATAGCCGAAGCTACGCCGTTTCCCCAAAACATTCCTATGCTGTTTTATGAGTGCCGCCCTAAACGGACTGTTCTTTTTCTTTGCCATTCTGTTGTTTTCTATCTTCCCAGGCCTGTCTTGCCCCGCCAAGTTGGCCGGCGACGGGGCAGAAGCTGAGCGCCCGCTGTGCGGGATGCAGCGAAGCGGAGAATTGACACATAGTGTCGCACACCCCAAAGGCGCCACCGCGCGCGGGGGAGCTGCTGAGCGTAAGCGAAGCTGATGGGGAATAGTTCATGGCACTTGGCAGCTTAGAGCCGCTCCCCTTTCGTCACGGCTACGTCGCGACACTTTCCACGCACAGCGGGGAAAGCTTATTGGTGGTGGTTGCACGATACCAAAGGCTCCCTCACTGAGGTTCGGAGTTGAGCGCCGCCAGTGGCGGATGAAGCGAAACGGAGAACGGGCAGGAACAGGGAGAATTGCGAACGGCAGTGAGTAAGGCGGCCCAGTGAACAAAGGAATAGTGCATAATTGACATTGTTGTATTTATATATTACAATTGTTACCGAACAAAATAACAAAGTTGGAATTATAGGAGGTCTTTGCATGAAGAAAGTATTCGTGTGGCGGAGTAGAGCCACATTACTTGGATTTTTACAGCACGTTTGGCGGACTTAATAATTCGCTTGGAACAGCAAGTACCTTTGTGTTAGAAGTTGACCCTGAAGACACGGAAATCTATTTTAGTCGTCCAAACGGTGGATATGAACTTGTTCTAATTAAAGCAGATAGTACAGGCGAATGGGTTAGGCCAAATAAATAAATTCCGGCTTAACAAAGGCAAAATGAAAAGGGACATGAACGATTTCCGATCCGCCATGTCTCTTTTTGTTTGCATCTTTCACCTTTTTTACTATAAATGAGTCTGAAGTCGTTGTACGTCAGGAAGTTGAGAAAACTGTAATAAACGATCCTTACTTCATATTATCAATAAGCTGAAGTATAAGCTCTTTTTGCTCTGCCGTAAGGAAGCGCCATTTTGAAAACAACTCCTGCTGATCTTTTGAAAGTTCCACTTCCGTTCCTTCTGAGAAGAACTGTGCAAGGCTTATTCCGAATGAGTCGCAGATGACCTGCAATGTGCTGATACTCGGAAGCGTATTGCGGTTGAACATATTTGAAATGGTGGATATGGAAAGCCCCGACTCTTTCGCAAGACGGTATTCGCTCCATCCATGGCATTGCATCAATTCTGTTATGCGCTGTTTTACGTCCACCAAATTCACCTCTTAATAATATTATATATCTCAACTGAGAAGAAAATAGTTGCTAAAAGTATTGTATTTATGTCGTAAATGGGCTATATTGATAGTACCAAAGCGAAGGAGGGTATTTTATGATATCACATTGTGCGAAGAAACTGCGTATTGGGAAGATGATGCAGCATAAGTGTAGGGCAGACTGCGTTCGGAGAAACTGGCCCGCTTGATTCAAATCGGCCGTATTCATCCCGAAAAGCTCATTACACATAAATTTCACGGGCTGGAAAATGTGGAGCCGGCGCTCATGCTGATGAAAGACAAGCCGGCAGACCTGATTAAACCGTTGGTTTTGCTTTGATGACTGCTGAAAAAATATGAACGGCAGAAGGAAGCTTACGCCTGCTATAAGGGTTTGATTGTTGTGATGCGGGCTGTTCTCGCGGTATATTTTACATATGCCTTGCGGATTGCCATTGCTTCGGTGAACAAGCTCCCATTGCGGAACACATGCCGTTCTAAACCCAATCTACGGTTTTCAATCCGACAAAACCTCAAAAGTAAGGCGGGACCGGCTTTAGCCGTCCCGCCGTTAACGCTTCGGTCGGACCGAACGAACAATCAGTTCGTGTCATTATTAAAGTCGGCGTCAAACTCGGTGCAGTCCTTTATCATGCTTTTGGGAACCGCGACCGTGATAAGACGATAGCTATCTGCGCCGTCGGTTGTGGATTTAGAGCCGTCGCGGGGCATTATATGTATGCAGAATGTGTTCCCGTCACAAAAAATGCTGCTCACTTCCAAATCACTTGCCTTGTTGCTGACATCAACATAGACGAGCATTAAGCTGTTTTCTTCAAAAAATGCCTCATCGCGGCCGGAAGTTGCTTCATTGAAGGACAAAGCGCCGTCATATTTACCATCCATACCGAGCGAGTCCCCAAACGCGGCCTTGAATTGCTCCAATTCTTCCAATGAATCGAATTTGTATATGGGAAGATGCATAACGCTGCTGAACATCATGGTTTCCTCATTCAATGCGCCTGAGTAAATCGCCCCTAAATCCGCCCGCGACGCATGGGATATAACAATATCAAAAACCTCGTCTGCGGGCATGTCGCCAGGCGTGGTTAAATTGACATCGGGAGTTTCCGCAAATGGCATATCGTCCGATAGATTTTTTGTTTCCTTATTTGGGCTGCACCCGGCCAAAGCCAAGGCGCAAGCCAATGTCAAAATGAATATGGCCGGTTTGTTCATGCAGAGGCCCTCCTTTCAAACAAACGGTAAACGCCCTCAACCCTTCCGCTTTTTACGCGCAATAACCTCAACGACTATGCCTATGCACACGATAACCAAGTATACTATTATGCATATTATCCACATATTGTTCAGGGTCATTGCGCCCGTAGGGTCGGCGTAATCTTGGCTAAAAATCAACCCTGCGGCAAATGAAACGGGGTAACCAAGGGATGCGAAAAGCGGGAAGCGGCTGCACCCGAAAAGCATGGAAATGCCTATAAACAAGCCGCCCGCAATCAGCAGCACGAGGGGAAATTGCTTCATTTTGTGCATATCAAACAGAGCAAATCTGCAAATCAGAAAGCTTGCAATCAGAATGGCCATGGACAAAAGGCCGATTCCGTATTTTTTCATACTTATCACCTCCTTGCATGAGTATTTGTATTATTATACCATGGCATTACCGGGCGCTACAATGCTTTTTGCATTTTGAGGGGGGATTTATCATGCATTCCGCCGATTAAGCCCGCAAGGGGCAGATGGAGCGGGTGGAAAGGGAGCGCGAAAAAATATACAATCCAAAATTGGAATACGTTGGATTTTTTTACTATACCATGATATAATACTTGGGCTAAGCTGAAGGAATGGCGGCATAATTAATGCTTTGAGCCAAAACGTCGGCAAGGGGAGGAAAGAGAAAAATGAAAAACAGAAAATGGGGAATGGCACTCATAGCTGCGCTTTTGTGCCTGTGCATGGCGTTGAGCGCGTGCTCTAACGATGCGGACAACGACCCTAACGAGGTTGTGGGTCAGGATTGGCGCACATGGGGCCTGGTGGTGGACAGCGGGACAATAACCCGCAACGGGGAAGACACCGCCGTGCTTGTATGCGTGGAGGACGACGGGGCGTATTTTTATCATGACGACGAGAATCAGGTGCTTTTCGATTTTGTTGAGTTCCCTGAAGAATACGGCCTTACGAGCGGCAACTACAACGCCATAGCGTTCGAGGACGGCAATGGCGACGGCAATACGGACGTTGCTATTCAGTTCAATATGGATGACGATAATCAGCTTATGCTGGTATGGATGTATGACGAAACATCAAACGGTTACTATTTCTATGATGAAATAGTTGATGACAACAGCGAACCGGATACGCTGGACGAAACTCCCGAGCAGGTTATAACCAACAGCGATTGGGAGCATGACACCATAATAGAGGATGCGGGCGACGAAATGTACGTTGCCGATGCAACCGTGGGCGTGCAGACGTACTATCCGTATGGCTACGTCGTTATGGAAGTTATAAGCGACGCGCTGGTGATATACGACAATAATTTCAATTATGCCGTTGCCCGCTGCGTGAACGATATCTATGCGGACTATAACGGTTCCGTTGAGGAATTCGCAATAGATTATGCCAACAGCTATATCTATAATGACTTTGGCCCGCTTTACAGCATGTTCAGCCCCATTGTGGATATGGATATAAAGGATCCTGATAATCCCAACGACCTTGCGCAGATGGACGGCTATGTTTACGACGATACCGAATCCGCCTACGTTCGCCTGTATATCTATACCGATGCGGAGGGCAACGTGATGGCAAAGTCGTTCTATGTTACCGATGACGATGCGCTTACCGTTATGGACGAAATATGCAGCGGCGTGAACCATACCGCATGGTATGGCATAGAAGGGTAGGGATCGAACTTATGCCTTTGTGGGGTGCGGTAGTTGCGCTTGTTGCGGCCATTGCGGCAATAGTGCTGGACGTTCGTAAGATAGAAAACAAAAAGGCCAGAACTGCGGGCATAATAATCGCGTCCGTAATAGGCGCGGTCAGCCTTGTGTATATTGCGCTCACGCTTATACTCGTAAGCGCCGTGGACTGAGCAAAAAAGAACATATGTTAATGTGCGGTTCCGTTAAGCTTATGCTTTTCGGAACCGCTTACTATATGTTATAATCCATATATGATAGTTATGGACTTGGAATGGAACAGCGGCGTTGGCGACGGCAAATCGCTCGCTGAAATACTGCAGATAGGCGCGGTGAAGTACGATAGATCTGCCCACAAAATAGTGGACACGTTCAGTGTATTCATTCACCCCTGTGTGCACAGCGAATTCAGCGTGGGCGCAAAGGCGCTGCCGCAGCTCTGGCGTTCGCTTGAAAGCAGGCTTACGTTTGAGCAGGCGTATACCGCTTTCCTTGACTGGGTCGGCGAGGAAACCATGTTCGCCGCGTGGGGCGGCGGGGATTGGCATGTGCTCAACGACAACGCCAAGTATTATTCCCTGCCCATAAAGCAGGATGTTCAAATGCTGGATGTTCAGTCCGCATTCAGCCTTACGATGGGCGTGGGCAGCGTGCTTGCGCTTTATAAGGCGGTGGAATTCTGCCATATACCGGATTGCTTTGACTATCATGATGCGCTGGCTGATGCGATGTATACCGCGCTTGTCAGCGAATGGGTGGATGAAGAAACGCTTGAGCTCAGCCGCGGAAAAACCGTGCCGCGCAGCATGGAAATGGCAGGCAAAACGTTTGAAACACCGCCCGCCAAGTATTCGGAATACTTCACCAACCGCCACGATGTTATGAATTGCAACGATATGCGCATAGTCAATTGCCCCATATGCGGCGCGAAGCACAGCATAGGCGAATGGTTCAGCAACGACCGGCGCCGTTATTATGCCGCGTTTCGCTGCCATGGGCACGGCCGCTTCATCTGCCGCATGACGATAGTGAAAAAGGATGATCTTATCCGCGGGCGTTTGGCAATTCCGCAAATGACGCCAAAGGAGCTGCATAGCTTTCAGGTGGCCAAGAATGCCAAGCATTATCTTTGCAGCGCAACGCTTGGCCTTATAGCGCAAAAGCGCAAAAATAAACGAAAAAAACAGACCGCTCAGGCGGCTGCCACTCCCGCGCAGTAATCAGGCGCGGGAATTTTTTTAGCCGCTCGACTTTTTGAAACCGAAGGAGTATAATACTGCTTGCTTTGCGCTGCGGCGCAGGGCGTATTTTATTGAAGAAAGCGACGGTTTGATATATATGGAATTGGTAATAAGCAATGCGCGCGGCTTTGCGAAGAAAAATGCGGTTATGCTCATTGCGTTTGCGGCGGCGCTGATAACAAGCCTGTTTGTGCCCGTGGATAAGGAATACATAGGCTACTTTGACTTCAAAACGCTAAGCTGCCTTTTCTGCGTGCTGGCGGTGGTCTGCGCGCTCAAGGACATAAACTTCTTTTTTGTTATAGCGCGCAAAATAGTGCACTTTTTCAAAACGGCGCGCATGAGCATACTTGCGCTTGTGTATATAACGTTCATAGGCTCTATGCTCATTGCCAACGACATGGCGCTGCTCACGTTTCTGCCGCTGGGCTTCCTTGTGCTGAGCAGCACGGGGAAACAGAAATATATGGCGTTTACGTTTATTATGCAAAATATTGCCGCCAACCTCGGCGGCATGCTTACGCCTTTCGGCAATCCGCAGAACCTTTATCTTTACACTAAGTTTAATATCCCTAACGGCGAATTTATGGGCATAATGGCCCCGCCGTTCATATTGTCCGTTGTGCTCATCACGCTGTGCTGCATCATATTCGTAAAAAACGAGCCGCTTATGATAAGCGATGAAAAGATAGAGCTTAACGGCAAACGCACTGCGCTGTATCTTGCACTGTTCGCGCTGGCAATAGCTATAGTTTTCCGCGGCATACCGTATTGGATAGGGCTTATAATAATTCCAGCGGTGCTGTTCTTTGCCGACCGGCATGCGCTTGAATCGGTGGACTATTCGCTGATTTTCACGTTCGTGTTCTTTTTCATATTCGCGGGCAATATGGCACGCATGGATGCGGTAAGGAATTTCTTTTCCGCCCTGCTTTCAAAAAACACATTGCTTTTCAGCGCGCTTTCCTGCCAATGCATAAGCAACGTACCTTCGGCGATACTGCTTTCGCAGTTCACCGGCAACTATGCGGAGCTGCTCATAGGCGTGAACGTGGGCGGGGTAGGTACGCTCATCGCCTCGCTTGCCAGCCTTATCACCTTCCGCGAATACGTTAAGCACGACCCCAAAAGCACCCGTCGCTACATTGCGGAATTTTCCGCCTTCAACTTCGGCTTTCTTATAATACTCATTGCCTTTGAGCGGTTTGTGATGAAGGTGTAAATATCCCCTTGCCATAAAGCGCAGGTATGATATAATCAATTTGTCGATAATATTCCACAAAACGCGACATTGCCGTTATACCCTACGGAGGACAGTATGCGTACCCACATTGCCCTGCTCCTGTGCATTATGTTATGCTTATGCGCCGCGCCGCCGTCAAAGGCGCTTGAAGGGGTATTTATGGCCAACGCAAACGAAGCGGAATGGAACGCGGAGAACGCCTGCTGGGTTGAACGGCATTATATTGCCGCAGCGGACGAATTCTCCGCGTTTGTTTATGCTCCTCATGCGGAGGAATATGAGCGCTACGGCGTGCGCGCGCCGCTTGTGTGCGAAGCGTATCTCGGCTCAGCCGACTCTGAACGTATCACGATTACGCTGGATGAAAATTGGCTCATCGGCATACAGACAGTTGTGTACTTAGTCAATGCAGAGCTTATAATAGGCGAAAACGCCGCGGCTGTGAATTACGGCAGCATATATATCGAATCCGGCAGTACGCTTACAGTCAACGGCGCGCTTGAAAACGAGGCCATTGAATATGCGTCCGGCGAATTCAGGCTGAACTGCGGTATATACATACGCAACGGCGGCACTCTTAACGCCCTGAATGGCGAATATACGGGCGGCGGCAAGCTATACAAAAGCGCAAACGGCGCCGCGCTCGGCACGGAACAGGGCAAAGCCCTGCGCTTTTCAAACGGTCGGGAGCTTTCGGCGCTGCTTGCCCAATGCGGTGAATATGCTGCGCTTTATGCCCGCGGCGCGGTAACGCTTGATTCGGCATTTACTCTGCCGTATGGCACTGAAATAGTGATAAACGGCGGCAATTCACTCGCCCTTGCGCCTGGTGCGTCGCTTACGTGTACGGGGAACATATGGGTCAACGGCGGCGCGCTTACGGTAAGCGACAGCGCAAGTATCACATTCGGCAATGAGAATGCGCGTATATGGGCAAACGCGGAAACAGGTTCATCTGTGATTGGGCAGGGGCTTGACAGTATAACGGTGCGGTATACCAAAAGGGGGGTAAACTCGCAGGCGGACATGGACGCGGCTTTTGGCGGCGCGTATTCGGACGAAATTATATACATTATTGATGTAAATACGCCTGTTAGTATAAACCAAGCATGGAACGTAGGCGAAAATATGCTTATTCGCGTTAACGGCGGCGCGAGGCTTACGCTTAATGCGGTAGTCACTCTCAGCGGTGCGCTGCAGGTTTATAACGGCGCGGAGCTGAACATATGTGCCGCGCTTACGAATGAAGCATATGGCAACGTGGCCGGAGTTGAGCGCGGGCTGTGCGTATTTGCGGGCGGCACGGCAATGCTTGCATCCGGCGGCAAATATGCGGGCGATGGCACGCGGCGCGTGTACGGCAGCATGGACGGCTTCTGCCATGCGGAAACGGAAGCGGAGCTGAACGCGGCGCTTTCATCCGGCACGAATACGGTGCATGTAAGTCAGGATGCTATTGTTGCGGTAAACGGCGCGGTGAGCATACCGCGCGGAGTCACGCTTAAACTGCTTTCGGGTGCGCGGTTGAGCATTGCGGACGGCGCGCTGCTGATAAACACGGGCGCAATAGAGCTGAGCGAAACCGCTGCGCTGCACATATCACACGGTGCGCAATATATCCGCGGCGGTGCGGAAAGGTTTCGCGGCACTGTAACGGGGCTTGATCCTCAGCCGCGGCTTTTCAATAGCACTACCGCTCGGACGGTCGGCCTGTTCACCGATGCAAGCGCGGAGTATGCCCCACTTTGCACGGATGCCGTGCGGATGTTTGAAGATATGCGGCTGCGCTATGCGCTCAGTATTGGCAAAAGTATAGCCGGCATGGATGTATCGCTTGAAGATGGCAGCGGGCTTAGCGCGCAGTGGAGCACGGCGGACGGCGGCGCGGCAATAACGCTGCTCGGCTGCGGGAGTGAAACCGAGGAGACAGTATGCCTAAATATAGCCTTCGCAGACGGCACGGCGGAGAGCTATTGCTTTATCGTTCGCACGAGCGAAACCGAAGGCGCGTACAGGGTGGGCGATATTGACCGAAGCGGCCGCATAGACGTGCGCGACGCGGTGCTGCTCTGCATAAAAATAGCTAAGGGCGACGCCGATGCGGACATAAACGGCGACGGCAGGCTGAACGTTGCAGACGCTGCCGCGCTGTGCAGAATTATTTTCCAAGGCTGAGCGCGGTTGCAAAGGCGCGAAGCGTACTATATAATAAGCATATCTGTACGAAAGGAGGGGAGAAGAATGAGCGGAGCAAAAAGAATACTTGCCGCACTTGTTGCCGCGGCGGTGCTTTTGATGGGCACGGCGGCGCTTGCGGAGGATACTAAGATAAACATAAGCGCGGGCGAGGCCGGTGCGGACGGCACAATAACCGTTACCATAAGCCTAAGCGGTGATACAAGCGTTGCCGGCGCGCAGCTTGCGCTTGATTATGATGAAACAATGCTGGAACTTGTCAATGTGAAAAACGGGGCGATAGTTTCCGGCGGCATAAGCGCCACCAATGACGAAGAGCCTGGTAGCGTTATATTCATATGGAGCACGCTTATGGGCAGCAAACAGCCGGGCGAACTGCTCAAACTCACGTTCCGCCCCAAAGAGGGCGCGCACGGCAGCACGGAGATAAAGCTGGACAATGCGCTGACGGAAACCATGATAATAGACGAAGAGCTCAACGAGCTTGCATATACCGAGGGCAGCGCCACGCTGGAGCTTGCATCCGCGACTAACACTCCCGCGCCAACTGCTGCGCCGGAGCAGAGCACGCAGCCCACGCAGGCGCCTGCCGCTACCGCCAACCCTGATGCAGACGTTACAATGGACATAGGCCAGAACACCACCATTTCCGGCGGCAGCGGCACAATATGGTCCAGCAGCAACGAGCGCGTGGCTACCGTTGACCAAAGCGGCAGCGTGACAGCCCATGCGGAGGGCGAAGCCGTAATTTATGCCATAAGCGAGGACGGCACAAGCGTTACCGAAACCGTTGTGTCCGTGGGCAGTCGGCAGTCGGCAGGAGCTCCCGAACAGCAGACGCAAGCTCCCGTGCAGACGGATGCCGCGCAGGTGACCGTTGCCGAAACGGAGGACGACGGGCCTTCGGTTTGGATGTGGCTGCTTTTCGCGGCGGCTGTGATAACGGGGATAGCCTCTATTTATCTGGCCATCCGCGCCATGCGCCGCAGGTAATTGGCAGGAAATAACAAGTAAATCAACAGTTTGTGAATAATACCCGCAAAGGAGCAGAATAACCTTGCTTATATTGCTTTTTGCGGGTATAATACTATATAACTATAGGTGGTGGAGGTATGCCCATCGCCTGCTCCGGTCCAAATACATAAGGAGTTTAAAGGCATTACATGAAACGACAGAGAATCGTAGCAGCTTGGCTTGCGTGCATAATGGCGGCGTTTGTGCTGCCGTTCGCTGCGCTTGCCGAGGGGGGAGATATCGCCATAAGCCTTAGCGGCGGCAACGCTGCGCTTGCGGTGGGCGATTATCTTAGCGTCAATGTTAAGTTTGATGCGGCTGTTGCAAGCTTTGGCGGCGCGGAGTTCAATGTTGAGTACGACAGTGCCAAGCTTGAATTCGTATCGTACACGCCGCTTATCGGCAGCGCGGATGAAGCGGGAAACGGCGCGCTCAACTATCACAAAAAGATTAGGGACGGCAATATTAAAATACTGCTCCTTAACGCCGCCAACATAATCAACAAGAATAGTACGGGCATTGCAAACGGAACCGCGATAGGCAACCTTGTTTTCAAGGTAACGGGTGAGAATGCGGACACGGCAAGCGTAAAGATAGCCCAAGAAGGCTTTGCGGCATGTATGCCCGGGGATAATACCACAGCCCCTGCGCTGACCCCTGCTAACAGCACGTTTACGCCAACCACTGTGACCGTGAACGACAGCGTGACCTATCCCACGGCGGGCGCGCCCACGGTATACTGCACCACAAGCGAAGCAAGCGGCGTTGTGACGCTTTCGCTCAAGGCAAGCATTGCCGATTTGCAGCGGCTGGACATGCAGCTTACGCTGACGGGCTATGAAAATATTACCGCAGTAGCCGACTGCCCACTAACCGTTAATGTAGGCGGCAATACTGCCACCATAACCTACAATGCGCAAAACGGCAGCGGCGTGGACATGCGCAGCAGTGTGGCGGTGCTGACGATGAAAAAATCGGGCGCAAGCCAAAGCATTATCTCAGAGCCCAAGGCCATAGCCACAAAGGACGCCAACGGCGCCCTCAGCCCAATAACCCAGCCCACCGTAACCGATGACCCGCTGGGCGGCAGGATGCTTGGCGATGTAGATGGCGATGGGAATATTACGTTGAGAGATGCTATGTTTATATTTCAGGCTAAAGCAAATAAGAGAACATTGTCAGGTGTTAGTGCATTGTGTGCGGATACTGATAAAGATGGTAAAATTACATTGCGGGATGCTATGTTTATATTACAATATAAAGCAAACAAACGCGATGCTGATTTCAACATAAAGTAATATGTACATATAAGCGAGGAGGTAGCAATGAGAAAGAAAATCGCTCTGCTGTGTGCCATAATAATGATGGTTACGACGATAATGCCATCATTTACTGTGGCTGAAGGCGAAAAAGAGGCACAATTCAAAATTGAAACAAGTGCCGGGACACTCACATATGCCGTGGGAGATACGGTAAGCGTTATTGCTAAACTGACTTCATCCAAAGATATCAGTACTATGACGACAGTTATGCTGTATGATAGCACGAAACTTGAATTGGATGCAAGTTCTATAAAGGCTAACAGCGTTTTGCTTGGTACGCTTATAGACACATCGATAGATGGAAGAGTAGCTATTACTGCGTCAGATAGCACTACTGAAAACCCCATGCATATTGATGGTGAGATATTTACTGTAAACTTTACCGTGAAGGAAGGTGCAGTAGGGAATACGGTAATAAAACTCAGCGCGGATGAAATGTATGATGGAACTATTGATATAAATCCGATTACATATGACGAAGCTTCCGCCACCCTCACCATCGTCAACCCCTGCACGGGCATAACGCTTGACAAGGACACGCTGACCATAGCCCGCGGCGAAACGGCTACGCTTACCGCAACCGTTGAACCCGCCGATACTACCAATACGATAGTTTGGAGCAGCGAGAACGATAACATTGCCACCGTTGAGAACGGCGTTGTGACCGCCGTTGGATTGGGCGAAACCACCATAACCGCTGCCTGCGGAGACAAGACCGCAAGCTGCAAGGTCACCGTGACCAAGGCCACTATAGCCGGTACTGCCAATATATATACCAAGGAAGGATTTTTTTACGGCGCAACGCTCGGCGCAAGCCCCCTTATTACCAATGATGGCTGGGAGACTGCCATAACTACCATAAAGTGGTACCGCGATGGCGAAGCCGATTCAATAGCCACCGGAGATAAATATAAGATCGGTGAAAAGGATATTGGCAAGCAGCTTTATATAATAGTTACTGCTGATAAGTACACCGGCGAACTGAAGTCCAAGTTGACGGATGTTATCGAAAAAGCCACGAAGGATGCCCCCGCCAAGCCCATAATCGAAGCCAAAGAGAACGTTATAACCGTTAAAAATGTTGACCACGATGCGGAATATCTTCTTGTTGGTGCTGGCGCCAGTCAGAATTTCGGCAAGGAAACCGAGTTCACCGTGCAGTACGGCATGACATATTATGTTGAGGCTCGCTATCCCGAAACCGCTACCCACAAAGAGAGTGATAAAGCTGAGAGCGATCCTGTTACCATCGTCAAGGCTCCTTATAAACTGACCGTCACCGTAGAAGGCAACGGCAAGGTTGATGGCGCACCCAAGAATCCGCGCGAAGGCGTCGAGGTCACCCTTACCGCCAAACCCGGTGACTTTGACCACAAGTTCGACAAGTGGGAAGTTACCGGTATAACCCTGACGGAAGAAGCAGCGAAGGCTAACCCGATAATCTTCACCATGGGCAGCACGGACGTGACGGTAAAGGCTGTGTTTGCGGAGAAGCCTGCCGTATCCATTGAAATTACCGGAACTGAGTTCACCTATGACGGCACACCAAAGACGCCTGAAATCGGCCCTGAAGAAGTTGTAGGCATGGATCGGACTATTGAATATTTCGACAGCCTGAATAACAAGCTTAAATCTGCTCCTAACGAAGCAGGTACATATAAAGTTAAGGTAACGTTTACCTCCAGCGAAGCTTCTGAATACCGCAAGACCGAGGCTGAGAAAACATTCACCATAGCTAAGGCCACCAAGGAAAAGCCTGCCGCGCCTACCCCCACGAACGCAACTTCCAATAGCTTTGAGCTGGACATTGTTGCCGCACAGGAATATGTAATCAGCACTACTCAGGCTACCCCCGCTGAAAGCGAGTGGAAGCAGGGCACTGAACTGACCAGCCCCGTTACCGGCCTTGAACCTGCAAAGTGGTACTATGTATATACCCGGAAGGCAGGCGATTCCAACCATAATCCCTCCGAGGCAGTCAACAGTGCCATAAAGACTCTTGACACCTATAAGTGGGAAGTTGAAGGTTCCGGCGTTGTTGGCGAGAATGTGCGCGTCGGCGGAACGTTGCCCGAAAGCCTGACAGGGACAATAAATAATACAGGTACGGGCGAGCTTACGGGCATAACCGCTACCATTGACAGTGACACTAACTTTACGCTTGAAGCCGTACCCGGCACGCTTGCAAGCAAAGGCAGTTTGAATATAACCGTAAAGCCGAAGGACATCAAAACCGACAAGGCAGGCGAATACAAGGCTGCCGTTACCGTTAAGGCAAAGGATGTCAGCGACATAACCGTTAATTTCACCATAAAGGTTACGGAGAAGGAGACTGCTGAGATTTCCGGTATAACCGATACCACCGTGACCTTCAACGGCAAAACGCAGGGCATTGACCTGAGCCAAGCTGTGGTTACCGGCGGCGGTAAGACGCTTGACGCGAGTAAACTTACCGTTACCTACGATGCGGCGGAAACCAGAAACGCCGGTGAATATATCGCTACCATTAAGTACGAGGATGCGGACTACATCGGCAACACAACCGCGAAGCTTACAATAAATAAGAAGGATGTTACCGTAACAGGCTTCAAGGCACAGTCCAAGGTGTATGACGGCAACGCCGATGCCGTGGTTAACAGCACCAACGCTAAGCTTGACGGCATGATAGAAGGTACGGTGGTTGGCTTCGATAAGTCCGGCCTCACGTTTAAGTTCGATGATAAGAACGTCGGCACGAGCAAGGCCGTTAAAAACACCGCGCCCATAACCCTCACCGGTACGGATGCGGGCAACTATAACCTGACCAACCCCATCGTTGAGCTTACGGCCGACATTACCGCAAAGCCCGTGACCGTAACGGCTGCCGTTGCCGAAAAGACCTACAATGGCATTACCGACGACGCGAAGGTCACCATGAGCGCGTTCGGCATTATCGCAGACGACGATGTGCAGATTGTTGCCACGAAGGGCGTTTATGCTACCGCCGATGCGGGCGACAACGTGGAAGTAACCGTGACTTACACCATTTCCGGTGCAGATAAGGATAACTACAACTTCGAAATCGCCGATAAGGCTTACGGCAAGGTAAATAAGGCCGAGCTGAAAGTCACCCTTACCGCGCCCGACGCCGTTACCTACGATGGCAAGACGCATGAAGTAAGCAGCGTTACCGACGACCGCGTTGCGGCTGATAACGGCAAAACGCTCTATACCCTGACCTATGCTGGCGGCGATGCGCTTCCCGTTGATGCGGGTACTTACAGCGCAACCGCTAAGCTGACCGACGAGGGTAGCAAGAACTATATCCTGAAAGCAAATACCGTTGACCTCGTTATCAACAAGGCCGGCATGAGCGCGATCAATAAGGAATACACCGTTGCGTTCATGCTTGCCGGCGCGCAGACCCGAAAGCTGAGCGAATTGCAGCTTGCTCCCGCAAACGTAAGCGGCAAGTGGAGCGTTACCACCGGAACTAATGAAATTCTTGACGGCGAAGCTAAGATAGATGGCGAGAACCTCGTGTTCACCGTCAAGTCCGGCCTTACCACCGCGGACATCGGCAAAAAGGTTGAGTTGACGCTCACCTTCACGCCCGACAAGAACTATAACCACGTCACCGCCACCGTTACCGTGACCCTGGCGCAGGATACTTACACCAACAGCATCGTTGGCACCCTGCCCACTCAGGTGAAGCTGGGCGACGCGCTTGATTTCACCGGCGTGCAGCTCGTTACCAAGTTCGGCAGCGGCGCACCGGACCAGACGCTTGACGTTACCGATGCAGCCAAGGTTGAAGTGACCACCACTTACGACCACACCGCCAAGGAAATAGGCGTAAAGACCGTAACCTTCACCGATAAGGCGAACAGCGGCATAACCTATACCCACACCTTCACTGTTGTGGACGTGCTTGAAGGCGTTAAGCTTGCAGCTGACCAGATAGAGTACAACTATAAGCTGAAGGAAGCGACCACCATCGGCTTCGACGGTAAGATACACGCCGTGTATAAGTCCGGCGCGAAGAAGGCGCTGAATCATGCCGATGTTGTACTCTCCATGAGCGACGGTACGGCAGTTGACAGCGCAAAGGAAGCGCGCCTGCTGAACACCCTTGGCACTGCTACCATAACGCTTACCTATACCGAAAAGTATTTTGACGGGGCAACCGATAAGCAAAGCGTTGATATAACCGTTTCCGTAACAGCAGCCCCCGTTAAGCCGGATGGTAAGCCCAACGCCGAGGGCTTCGCGGTTACGCCGATACCCGATGCGGGCAAGGAAATGGAATATGAGGACGGCGCAGGGAACAAGGTGGAGCCTGAAAATGTGCAGGGCAAGCTTGCCGATGCCGCACCGGGTACACTTGAAGAGGAAGTTAAGAAGAACCCCGCGTTCAATAATGTCGGCAACGGCGATGTTGTGTATGAAAACATCAGCTTTAAGGATGAAAATGGCAAGCCTGTAACGTTTGCAAACGGCAAGATGCAGGTGACCGTGCCCTATCCCGCCGATTCCGATAAGGGCGACGAATTTGTGATGCTGATACCCGATGGCGAGGGCAAGATGAAAGCCATAGTGCCGCAAAAGACCGAGGGCGGCTTGCAGTTTGAAATAGAAAACAGCAACGTGACATTTGCCATAGGCTGGTACACTCCCGCGCCTTCACCCGTACTGCCCACCGAGCCTGAAAGGGATCCTGAGGATAACTTCTGGAACGAGGTTTACTGGACGCTCCTTCGCAGCGGACAGGGCAGCGTTATAACCGCCAATGCCGGCTATTACGACAGGGTGCCGCAGGGCGTACTCCGCGCGGTGGACATAAGCGGCAATACGCTTATAATCAACTCCGCATTCGGTATGCAGGTTGTTGTGAACCCCGGTGCGCTTGAAAAGCTGGGCATGTACCGCATATTCTATCCCATCAGCTACCTTAAGGAAATGCTCAAGGGTAGCAGCGTTATAAGCGGCAGCGGCACAACGGGCATTACCGTGGGCGTGCTTATGCCCACAACGGGCGACGCAACCGTGGTTGAGCATCCCTATACCATGACTCCTGCCACCGCGGGCATTATCCCCGGCCTTGAGAGCGCGGCCAATGCCCGCCCCGTGATAGACAATGCGGACGGCGTAAGCGTGCTGGATGGCGCACAGCGCAACGAAGGCGCGGTAATAGGCGGCGGCATGCTTATCGGCCTTGGCCTGCTGGCGCTGCTCGGCGCGGCATATGTGACCATGCGCAAGCGCGGCAACTGATATTAACTGAACATACCCGAACCTTGGGGCCAAGCGTAACAAACTTGGCCCCGAATAATATTCGGATCAGGAGGGGGGAACACATATGAAAAAGAAACTGCTTTGCCTTATGCTTGCCGCGCTTATGCTCACAAGCGTGTGCGCATTTGCGGAAGGCGAGACAACCGAACCTGAACAGACGATAGAGCCCGAACAGACCATTGAACCAGAGCAGACCGCCGAACCCGAACCGGATGCGGAGGATGCCCCGCTGATAGACGTGGACGCAACGCCCGCGCCGAGCGGGAACGAAACTATTGAAATCCCCGCCGAGCTGGACGGCGTGTTCCAGTTTGGCGATTTTTACGGCGAACAGCTTGGCATAGACTTTGATAGGATGATGCCCGCAAGGGCGCCCGCGTATATAAGCAAGGATGATAACGGCGAGCTGACAACGGAAAAGCGCAATATATTTATTGAACGTCTGCGTAATGCCATACTTAACCTTACCCCAAGCATAGACCTTCGCGACCTTAATATAAACTATGATGGGGATAAACCGAAAGGACAACGCCCCAATAATACCGGACTCGATAGCACGATATCCGCCGTGCTGAACAGCGTGCCGCAGTCTTTCGTATGCGCAAGCGAGGGTATGAAATACTCCATCTCCGGCGGCAGGTTCACTATGCTCAGCCTTAATCTTAAAGCAAATGCGGCTTCCATGCGCGCCGATTACGACAGCGAAAAGCAAGCTGTGCTGAATAGTCTGTTTCCCAGCGGCACTTCCGGCATGAGCAAAACCGAAATTGCCTTGGCGATACATGACTATTTAGCCCTGCATACGCGCTATGATTACACCTTAACCAACAGCAATATGCATAATTCCTATGGTGCGCTGGTGAACGGCCTTGCCGTGTGTCATGGCTATGCGCTGGCATATATAGATCTGCTCAGGGAAGTGGGCGTGGAAAGCTACTTTGTATCCTCAAGCAATCTTAATCACGGCTGGAATGTGATAAATACCGAATCCGGCTGGTATCACAGCGACGTTACTTGGGACGACCCAAGGCCAAATATAGGGGAATATACCAACGATGGCGACTATATGGGTTATTGCCAACATGATTATTTCATGAACACAACGGCGCAGATAGAGCAAAACCACTTCGCAGCGAACAGCAAAACATACGATGCTGCAATGAGCGTTATATTCGGCAAAACGCCCATTGCAGCAGAGGAGGCTCATCCCAATTCCGCATTCTGGAGCGGTATACGGTGCGGCATGGTGCGCATAAACGGCACTTGGTATTATAACGACAGCCCACTTTGGGGCATGTCCGGCGGAAATAAGCTTTTACCGTATATGAAGGGCAAAATCTACTCAACGCCCTACGGCACTGAGCGTCAGGCCAATGTTATTGCCCAAAATGCAACGCCCTTTGCCGTGGTTGACGGCAGCCTTGTTTACGGTAGGTTCAGCACACAGTCTGTTACGGATGCCATAATGTGCTACGATACCGCCACCGGTGCGGCAAGGAAGCTTGCCGATGTTGCGGGCAATACCATGGTGACGGAAATCGCCGCGGGCAGGCTCAATCTAAATAATATGTTTTACGGGCGCGGCACGGTGGTGTATACGGATATGAACTACCAACTTCATACCGTTAATCCCAAAGAGGTCCCCGGCAAGGGCGATGTAAACGCGGACGGGAAAATAGACATTGCGGACGTTATACTGATATGCAGGTATATAATGGGTGATGCTGTGCTGAGCGGCACCGAATTTGCCGCTGCGGACATAAACAATGACGGCAAGGTGAACGCGGCGGACGGCGTGCTCCTTTGCCAAATGATTTCGGAAGGAAATGAATGATGAAGCTTAAAAGAACCATTGCGGCGCTTATGGCGCTTGCGGTAATAGCCATGTGCGCGGCGTCGCTTGCCCTGACAGGCGATGTTGATGGGGACGGCGCAATCGGCGTGAAGGACGCCGTGCTTTTGTGCCGGGCCATTGCGGACGGCGGCGCGGGCGCGAACGATATGCTCAGCATGGATGTTGATGCGGATGGGCGGCTCACCGTGGCAGATCTTGCCTATATCTGCCGCGCCATAATGGACAGCAGCGTGGTTTTCCCGCGCGATGCGCAGAACGCCGCATACAGCAAGGATGTTAAATAGAAACTAAGCATATAAAAAGCCCGCCTGTATCAAGGCGGGCTTTTAGTTGTTTGCTCAGTATCCCATTTCGGAAAGCATCATGTCCGCAACGGTGGCTATTGCGCTGTTCGCGCTCAACGTGGCCACGGCGTAATGCAGCGTGCCTATGTTGGCTGTGTGCTTTACATATGCGCGGCCCTCGCCGTATTTGTTCAGCATCAGCTCGTTTATGGCAATCGCGTCCACTTGGCCCTTGTCCAGCGCGTCAAAAAGGTCTGTATACGATGCATAGCCGGTTATGTTTGCCGTGTCGTAGCCGGAATCCTTATAGTCGCTGTAATAGCTGAAAAGCAGGTTCCTCGTCGCACCGGACGGCACATATAGGTTTGAACTGCTTGCAGACTGTATGCAGCCCACCTTCAGCTTGCTCATGTCCGCGTTTTCGTTGCCGGGCTTAACCAGTATGTAGCACGGGTCGTCATAATAAGCGCGGGAGTAGGCGTATGCGGCGTTCGCGCCGCGCGGCATAAGGCATATTGCTGCGTCTATGCTGCCGTCCCTCAGCTTTGCGCCAACGCTCATGCTTGATACTTCAACTGCCTCAAGCGCAGGAATATCCCCCGTGTAATCATCGGAGTTGGACATTATGCGTTCCGCCAGCGCCTCTGCTATTTCCCATTCAAGCCCCGTCCCGTCCTCCGCAAGGCCGGGCACATCGTTGCGCAGGCCAACGCGCAGCACGCCATTGTTCCAAACGTTGGCAATCTCCGCGCTGTTCATCAGCACCGGCTCTGGCCTGAGCAGCAGCGCTAAGAGTATAACCGCAACCGCTGCACCGGCTATTATCAGCGCACGGCGCAGCTTTTTACCCTGTTCGCCCTTCAGCATTATGACCGGGCGGGTATGTTTTTTTCTTATGCGGCGGTTTCTGCCGCTAAAAAACGAACGTATCTTCATATATAAATTATACAGCCTGCGCCCCACGTTGACAAGGCGGCTGTGTGTGGGATATAATTCATTATTGGTCCAAAACTGTAAACATTTAAGGAGATATACGATACATATGAAGAACCTTACTTCCGATCAGCTCAGGTCGCTGTACCTGAAATTCTTTGAAGAACGGGGCCATAAGGTTATCCCCTCCGCTTCGCTCATACCCGAAAACGACCCCTCCGTACTGTTCACCACGGCGGGCATGCATCCCCTTGTGCCCTATCTTATGGGGCAGGAGCATCCCGCGGGTAAGCGCCTTACGGACGTGCAGAAGTGCCTGCGCACCGGCGATATTGACGAAGTTGGCGATGCAAGCCACTGCACCTTCTTCGAAATGCTGGGCAACTGGAGCCTTGGCGACTACTTTAAGCATGAATCAATAGCGTGGAGCTATGAACTGCTCACCAGCGAAGAATGGCTGGGCATAGATAAGGACAGGCTGTATTTCACCTGCTTCGAGGGCGACGAAAATGCCCCGCGAGATACCGAATCGCACGATCGTTGGGTGGAAATGGGCGTTGACCCCAGCCATATATTCTATCTTGGCGCAAAGCATAACTGGTGGATACCCGGCAACTCCGGCCCCTGCGGCCCGGATACGGAGATTTTCTTCGATACCGGCAAGCCCAAGTGCTGCCCTGAGTGCAACCCTTCCTGCGACTGCGGCAAGTACCTTGAAATATGGAACAACGTTTTCATGCAGTATTATAAGGACGCCGAAGGCAACGTGACCCCGCTTGCCAAGCGCAACGTGGATACCGGCATGGGCCTCGACAGGACCATTGCAACGCTTCAGGGCGCGGAAAGCGTATACGATACTGATGGCTTCGCCCCCATAATTGCCCGCATTGCGGAGCTGAGCGGCAAGAATTATAATGACGACGAGGCCACAAAGAAGGCCTTCCGCATAATTGCGGACCATATAAGGAGCGCAACCTTTATACTGGGCGACCCAAGGGGCGTTACCCCGTCCAACGTGGACCAGGGCTATATTCTGCGCCGCCTTATCCGCCGCGCGATACGCTTCGCCATGCAGATAGGCATACCGGAAAACAGCCTTTCCAAGGTTGCCGAGGCCGTTATAGAAAGATATTGCCATGTGTATCCCGAGCTCAAGGAAAATCAGGAAAAGATAACCACAGAGCTTGCAAAGGAAGAAGCCCGCTTCCAGCATACCCTAAAGAAGGGCATGAAGGAGTTCGAGCGCATGAAGGGCAGCTTTGCGGACGGCAAAATAGACGGCGTTACCGCGTTCCATCTTTATGATACGTTTGGCTTCCCGATAGAGTTTACAGAGGAAATGGCCCGCGAAAACGGCCTTACCGTAGACCGTGCGGGCTTTGAGGCCGCGTTCAGCGAGCATCAGAACAAGAGTAAGCAGGGCGCGGAGCAGCGCTTCAAGGGCGGCCTTGCCGAAGCAAACGAGGTTACCGCGCGGCTGCATACCGCAACGCATCTGCTTCAGGCGGCGCTGCGCAAGGTGCTTGGCGACGGCGTTGCGCAGAAGGGCAGCAACATAACAACCGAAAGGCTCAGGTTCGATTTCAGCTTTGAGCGCAAGATGACTCCCGAAGAGGTCAAGGAAGTTGAAAAGCTGGTCAACGAAGCCATTCAGGCGGACGTACCCATAACCTGCGAGGAAATGACTGTTGACGAAGCCCGTGCGCAGGGCGCAATAGGCCTTTTCGGTGATAAGTACGGCGAAAAGGTAAAGGTGTATACCATGGGCAAATATTCAAAGGAGATCTGTGGCGGCCCGCATGCCGGCCATACCGGCGAGCTGGGCACGTTCAAGATAAAGAAGGAGGAGGCCTCCAGTGCCGGCGTGCGCAGGATAAAGGCCGTGCTGCAATAAGGCGATGAAGGATAATTCCGCGCAATGGTTTGAATACGATTGGCCGCTTGACGGGGCGATGGCGCGCTTCGGCGCGGACATGGCGCTGATAGATGCCGACAGGGCGGCGCGCCCGCTGCTGATGTATGTAAGCTGCCAAAGCCGCAGCGAAAAGCGGGAAACGCTCAGCGCGATAGAGCGCAGCATAGCATCGGGCGTTAGGGATAAGCTGATAAAAAAGCTTGGCGCACTGTATGCGGGGTATATAGAAATAGACGCGCAGATACAGTATTATTTCTATATTCACGATGCCGAGGAATTCGAGCGGGGCGAAACCATTGCCGAAAAAACGCCGCTTATGGACTGCACCGCGGGGCTTGCGGACGAACCGGATTGGCTCACGTATAAAACCCTGCTTTATCCGGATGCCGCAAAGCTGCAAACGGAGCTTAACCGCGACCATATTGCGCTTATGAAAAAACACGGCGACTGCATAAGTGCAGTCCGCCGCGTCACCTTCACGGTGTATTTCCCGACCGAAAGCATAATGCTCAATTTTGCGGAGGCTGCACGCAAGGCGGGTTTTGCCTATGCCGGGCCTAACTATTCGCCGGAGCGTGAATTGGCCTACGGGGCGGATATTGTGCGCCTGAGCTCGCTTAAAAAGGCGGATGTGGATGCGCTCACGACCCGCGTGATAAACCTTGCCGCGCAGTACGGCGGGGAGCTTGGCGAATGGAGCGCGCCCATAGTTGACCGCGGCGGCCCGCTGAACGCAATATAATATAATGGAGAGTTGATGATAAGGCTTACGGATGTTGACGAATCGAACTGGCTTGAGATTGCGCGGCTCAGCGTGAGCGAAGCGCAGCGGCGCTTCCTTGCGCCGCCGATCGGTATAATCGCGCGGGGATATGTTTACCGCGATTGCAATGCGCGCGTGATAGGCATTTGTAATGATGCGGAGATGGTCGGCGTTGCACTTGTGCGGGACTTTATCGATGAACCCGTTGGCTATGACCTTCAGCAGTTCATGATAGACGAGCGGTTCCAGAACAGGGGCTACGGCACGGCCGCGCTGGAGCTGATACTTGCTCAGTTGAAGGCAGAAGCGCGCTTTGACCATGTTGAGGTATGCGTGAAGAAGGATGATGCCGCCGCGCTGCATGTTTATGAAAAAACAGGTTTTGCCGACAGCGGCTACGTGGACGAATCCCTGCCCGATTGCGTGAATCTTATATGCTATTTAAGGTGAAATGATGTTTTACCGCCGTACACCACGAATGATGTACGGCGGTTTTGTGTTGCTTATAGGCCTGCGACTATTTCCGCTATCTGTACGGCGTTGGTTGCGGCGCCCTTGCGCAGCTGATCACCGCAGCACCAAAGGTTAAGCCCGCGCTCGTCCGTCAGGTCGTCGCGTATGCGGCCAACGTAGACCAGATCCTGATCGGACGTATCGAGCGGCATGGGGTAAACGCGGTTCGCAATGTCGTCCGTAAGGCGGCAGCCCGCCGCGGCGGCTATCAGCTCCCGCGCACGCGCTACGCTTATTTTCTCCTTGGTGCGTATCAATAAGGACACGCTGTGGCTGCGGAATACAGGCACGCGCACGCATGTGCAGCTTACCTTCAGCTCGGGGCTGTGCAGTATCTTCCGCCCCTCGTTTTGCAGCTTCATCTCCTCGCTCGTGTAGCCCATGAAGGCCTCGGAGCCTATCTGCGGTATCACGTTGTATGCTATCTGGTACGGAAAAACGCTTGGCTTAACGGCCTCGCCCGCGGCTATTGCCGCCGTTTCCTCGCTCAGCTCGCTTATGCCCTGTGCGCCCGCGCCGCTAACCGCCTGATAGGACGATGCTATTATGCTCTCTATCGGGCTTTCTTTGTTCAGCGCGTTCAGCGCCACCAGCGATATTATTGTTGTGCAGTTGGGATTGGCTATTATGCCGCGGTGCTTGCGCACGTCCTCGGGATTTATCTCGCTTACTACCAGCGGTACGTCCTCATACAAACGAAACGCGCTTGAATTGTCCACAAATACCGCGCCAGTCTTAACTATTGCCGGGGCGAAGCGCATGGCAATGTCGTTCTCCGCCGCGCCAAGCACTATGTCAAGCCCCTCGAACGCATCCTCGCTCGCCTGAATAACCGTGTGCTCCTTGCCCATAAAGCTTATGCGCTTGCCCGCGCTGCCTGCGCCCGCAAGCAGCCTAAGCTCGCTTATGGGGAACTTACGCTCCTCCAGCACCTTCATCATCTCGCGCCCAACCGCGCCCGTTGCGCCCAGTATGCCTATTCTGTATTGCTTCATGTTATGCTCCTTATCTTATCGTGGCAAAGCTGTTGTACAGCACCCGTATTGCCTGCTCAAAATCCTTTTCCTCAACGCCTACTATGATGTTCAGTTCTTCCGGGCCCTGCGTTATCATGCGAATGTTCACGCCGTTTTCGCCCAGTGCCGCGAATATTTTGCCCGATATGCCCGGGCGGAAGGCCATCCTGCGGCCGACTGCCGCAACAACGGCCAAATCTGATTCCGTCTTTATATGGTCCGGCTTTATGCTCCGCTCAAGCTCGCCAAGCAGCGAATACAGGCAGTCCGCCACGCTCGCGCTGGACACTACCAGCGACAGGCTGTCTATGCCCGAAGGAACGTATTCAACGTTCACGTTGGCCTTTTCAAATATTTCAAGTATCCGCCTCAGCACACCCGGCGTTGAGGACATGCCCGTTTTTGAAAGGGTTATCACCGTGTATCCCTTCCTGCCGGCTATGCCCGTTATAAAGCTGCGGTTCTGCTCCGTGCTGTCGTCAATGTCGCGCATTATCATTGTGCCGGGGTGGTCAGGCTCGTTTGTATTGCGTATGTTAAGGGGAATGTTCTTCTCCCTCACGGGGAAAACCGCCCGCTCGTGCAGCACCTGCGCGCCGATGTAGCTAAGCTCCCTTAGTTCGCTGTATGTAAGCCTGTCTATATGCTCCGGGTTTTCAACTATGCACGGATCCGCCATAAGTATGCCCGAAACATCCGTCCAGTTTTCGTATACGTCCGCGTC
>ENA-ORRN01000371-ORRN01000371.1-human-gut-metagenome-genome-assembly--contig:-NODE-371-length-36072-cov-3.767721_pt1 | contig 36072 bp, 27 predicted proteins | sample MGYA00242174_ERZ509132 | MGnify/ENA primary metagenome ERZ509132 (study PRJEB26280, sample SAMEA2338671) | human gut metagenome | biome: human gut; feature: human-associated habitat; material: faeces... | reverse complement strand
GAAGGTTATGGTACTTATTTCGAACTCACGTTTGTTTATTTATAGAGGAAATATACTTATTTCCTGAGATCCAGAAAGTAATATACTTTTTATTGAGAAGGATTTCAAGTGCTGTGCCCGGCAAAGCTGCTTTTTACTCATTCCTCAACGCTCTAACCGGATTTCCTGAGGCTGCCTTAAAGCTATGCCAACTGACAGTTAATAACGTTATACCGACAACAATTAATAGAGACATAATATATGTCCAGACGCTAAAACTCGCCCGATAAACAAAACTTTGCATCCATTGATTAAGCAGACACCAGGTTACAGGGACAGCAACAACGAAAGCAATCCCAATCCATATAATAAACTGACGATTGAGCAGTTTTATAATCTGCCAGGTAGTCGATCCGTTTACTTTTCGGATCCCGACCTCTTTTGTTCGTTGTTCGATAGCGTACAGCGCCATACCAAAAAGCCCGAAACAGGTGAGCAGGATACTGATAACCGAATACATCATCAACAAATCGGACAATTCGAAAAGTTTCTTGTTATTACCCAAAACTTTATCATACAAGCTCTCATGTTCAAGGTAATTCCCAGGATAAAGCTGATCCCATTCCTTATAAATTTGTTTGATAACCGAAGCATTTCCGGGAGCTATGCGGACTTTTAAATCAGTTCCATCCCTGGCAAAGCCAATAATACCTTTATCGACAGGCGTTTCAAGGCTATTAGGAATATATAGCTTAAAATAATCTTCAACAACCCCGGCAATAACATGATCATCACCAAAAGGAGGACGGTCCTTCAACCGGGGTTCGTATTCTTTTATAAGATTCCCGACAGGCAGTTCTCCATCCGGAAACAGGCTCTGAGCCCAGGTACGGTTCAGATAAACCGGATGCGGATACCTTTCTATCGCTTCTTTCCAGGGCAGACCTTTCAATAGCTTATAGCCCATAACTTCCATTATTTCTTCATCACCATCCTCTGAAGTATAAGATTCATATGTACCATCCGGCGAAAACTCACCGAGAGGCCATTCATATATGGGATTGCTTAATGCCACCGCCTGTATGCCCGAAAGAGAACCGATATTTTCTTTAAGTCGTAACATAGATGTCTTGTTATCTCCGACTGAGAAAATATAAATACCTTTATAATTTTCTGCTTTATCATATAAAAGTGAGATTTGCCGCCGTACGGAAATATTACCGATTATCAGAATAAATGAAATAACGAACTGAACGATAGCCAGCGAGGTAATGATACGCCCTTTTGCTTTTCCCCGGTAGAAATTGTTATACCTGGAAATCGACATTTCCGGCAAACGCCGGCTCATATACAAAGCAGGAATACACGCCAATAAAAGAATAAACCCGAATGTAACCGGCAGCATCTGACTACTATACAGAAAATTAACCGGAACCTGAATAGACATGATGCGATTCATTATCCCCAGCAGATCGAATTGTATCAGTTGTGCAATCAGGAAACCGAAACCAACAGTCATAAATGTATCAGCAAATAATTGCATGCTCAATTGTCCGCTTCCTGCTCCCATCAGTTTCTGTATATGCAGGGAGTATAACTGTTTAAATACACGTGAAAAGCTTAGATTAACATAATTGAAACAAGCTATGACCAATATCAGAATAGCTGAAAAAAGAGCAATAAACAGTAATGTCGTATTTGGTTTCTTCAACGATGACGGGAGCGTTACCGTATCAAAACAAGCCTGTTGAATAGTGAGGAGTTCATTCTCAAAATCCTGACCATCACTTCTCTGAAGAACCAAACGCCCTGTTTTAGCCTGTAAGTCGGGAACGGAGACATTCTTTTTCAGCAGAAAGAAGTTTAATCCGGAAGAGGGATCGCCAAAGAATAAAGCATCAAAGCCGAAAGCCGCCTGGCTATTATCTTTTACCACAGCAGAAACAGTAAACGCCAATAAACCTTTTTCATCCCCGAAATCACCAGGGCCGAATAGTATCTGAACCGTTTCTCCTATCGGGTCATTCTCTCCGAACAAACGTTTAGAAAAAGATTCTGTCAGAACTATCCGATCCGGTCCCACCTGGGTATCCGTAAAACTCCCCCTTACAATTTCCTGAGGAAAGAATGAAAGAAAAGTACTATCCGACTCTATTACTTTTACCTCTTTGAAAAAATTCTCTCCGGCTTTACAATAGGTAACCATGAAATAAGGATGCACCCGGCACGCCTTATCCAATTCCGGGACACGCTCGAGTAACTGGGAAGTGATATCCCGTGAGACCGTATTAAAGGCAGTCATTCCTGCCCCCGAAATAGTTTGTTTAACCACTACCATCCTATCCTTATTCGGATTCTCCTGTTCTATATTATACTCATGGATAACGAAAGCGGCCAGCAAATTGGTACAGGCGATACCGACTGCCAGGCTGAGGATAGAGATTACAGTAAATGTTTTATTACGCAACCAACTCCGAAATATAAGTTTGAATGATATGTTCCCCATGATATTTCTGTTTTGGGCCAAAACTAATCAGTCTCTGTCTGCCTGACAACAAAAATAGCATTCCTTTGTAACAACAAGATGAAATCGTCTAAATTTTAGACAACGCCGGGATTTGATTACTAAAAAACCATACATCCAATTAAAAGCAGACCACTTTACATTTACCTTGTCGGTTTAAATTGTACTTTTGTAACAAAGGATATGTTGAATCGCAAATTACATCGGATCATTATCGGAGGAATAACAGGAATCGTGTTATTCTCACTCATAGGTGCCTGGCTTTTAATCAGCCGGACTTCTCTTTTTTTTGCTTTTGTCTGTATCTGTATGATCATAGCTTTGGCTATTATGCTGATAAGGAAAATGGACAAGACAAACCGCCAGCTGGAAAGCTTCTTCAGCGCAATCAATAACAACGATTTCAACGCCCACTTCACAGAAAAAGGGGACGATAAATTCCTGAACGGGTTATTCCGGGAGATGAACCGGATTATCACACAATTTGAAAACAATCATACCGAATTAGAGGAACGGCGATTCTATTACGAGAGTATCATTCGGGTATTGACACATGAAATCAGAAACTCCATTACACCGATAGCCTCCTTGTCGGCCGACCTGATCAAATATAATGATGAATATGGTAAAGAAGGGACAATCGACGGGTTGCAAACCATTAACCAGCAAGTGCAGCAACTAAATATTTTCCTGAATGCCTATCACCGGTTAACCCATCTCCCTGACCCGGTCAAAGCAAAAGTTCAAATCAGTTCTTTGTTCGACAAGCTTGAACGGTTATTGAGTTCGGAACAAGGCAGTGAAAACATTCGCTATATTTCACCTGAAAACATAGAAATCCTACTGGATCAAAACTTAATAACACTGGCACTCATTAATCTTATCCGCAACGCCTTACAGGCCACAACCAATACCCCGGAACCACAGATTAGGATTGAAGCAGGGAAAAAAGCCACTTCTTCATTCATACAGATAACTGATAACGGGGAAGGCATTCCGGCAAACCGACTGGAAGATATCTTCATTCCCTTTTATTCCACCAAAAAAGAAGGAAGCGGAATAGGGTTGCCACTATCCCGGCGCATTATGCAACTCCATGGCGGAGAACTTCTTGTGAACTCAGAACCCGGAGAAGGAACAGTGTTCCGCATGACATTCCCCGGTCATTGACAGATCTGAATTATTCATCCCCTTTCTTCAACAAATAAAAGCAGCTTGTACTAAAGAAGTTTCTCAGATACGGAACGGAAGAAAGAACTCTACCCAGCTTTCGTGGTGATAATCCGAACTTAACCTCATAATGCGGATTTATAAAAAATAATTGCTGGTCAACAATCTGATATCCCGTCTGTTTTACAAGATTCCGGAACATTTCAATGGTGCATTTCGTTTCTTTAATACTCAGCAACTCCTTTATTGTATCTTCTTCTTCACCGTCTGTATCCAGTATCCATTTATATAAAGTCCGTGGAAGCAAATGTATGAAAGGAAGATGGGAAACAACCCTGCCCCTTGCTATCTGCTGATGCCCTCCGAACGGCATCTGCCAAGCAGGGAAGGCAATAAAAATGACCCCGCCAGCCGACAGATAACTTTTCATACCGGATAGGAACTTGGATTTGGTTTCGATATGTTCAATTACATCGTGTATCAGGATTAGAGGGAAATGTTTTTCCAGGTCTTTTAACCGAAAAATATCAGAAGCAATAAAGGTTCCTGTTTGATTCCTTTGGGCGAAGAATGCCCGGGCTTGTTTTATCCGCAGAGGGGCAATGTCCACTCCGACTATTTCACAACCTGACTCGGCAAAAGGAAGCAGATTACCTCCTTCGCCACATCCCACTTCCAAAACTTTCTCCGGAAGGTCGCCAACTATCTGCTTTATATACGGAATATAATATTTCCGGGTTGTCTGTGCTTGTTCTTCAAAATAACGGTCACGGTTGATATGTCGTTCCTGCATCTCTTTTCTGTTTTTAAATATCTATAAGTATGATATTCTTTCAGGCAAAAGACTGCGTGGTTAAATCATTTTATTGAGACTTATTGTTTTTTCCCTACCAACTGAAACGCAAACCGACAGGAACCGTGAATGTCACCGGGTGCTCTTTCCGGATAGTACGCAACCCGCTTCCGTCAGGAATATAATAATTGACAGTAGGCTCTATATAGAGACTGATGCGGGGAGTGAAATGATATTGTACACCTGTACTGGCATTAATCGACCATTGTAGAGGTACATTCAATGACTGACGCCCCATGCTCATAGGTATACTGTCCGTTATATGAGAAGTTTGAAGTGTCCCTTTTAACGGAATATCAAGTTGCATACCGGCTGTCGAGTAAAGCGAGAAATTCCTGAAATTACCCCAGCGATAAGAGACACGGAAAGGAATTCCTATATAATGGATTCTTTGTGTTTCCTGAATACGAAAATCATTACCTGTAGTAAAGTCGGATTTCAGGAAGGTGTACTGTAACCCCGTTTCAAGACTCCAGCGTTCGTTTAGTTTTTTGTTTACCGAAAGCCCAATAGTAACAGGAGAATAGTGATGTTGACTTTCTACAATATCTCCCTGATTGTTTTTTGCGATATTTATTATCGTAACTGAATCGCCCAAAGTACCTTCCTGATAACGGGTGTTCAGGTAAGTGTAATAATCCTCCCAGGTACTTACCTGCTGAGGAAGATCAGCCCCTACTCCACTGTCAGAATGGGGAGTAGCAATCAGTTTGTATATATTCTGAGCCAGTTGTGGACCCAACGAACCTGCCAGCATAAACTTCCAAACTCCTGCTTTCTTTTTACGTTGCACGGAGACAAAGTTTCCTTCCGGACACAAACCGGAGATAGTCGCACTTGGCAAATCAGAAACAAACAACGGTTTATTGACAGGTGGCACACTTATCGTAATATTTCCGACTGGTAAGATAGGCGGTACTTTTCCTGCATCCGCCAGTGGTGACGCACTAATCAGTTCTGGCAATTGTGAACGTTCTCCCGTACCGGGACAAACCTTCTGTTCCAGAGAATCGGTCTGCCTGTCTTCCTTCCTTTTTTCAGCTTTCGGCTGACGCATCGCCATCTTAGGCTGATGGCTTTGTTGTTTCTTTTTCCAGGGCAGATAATTGTAGAACAGCGGGACAAGAAGCAGCAGCAATATTATAATAACCAGGCGACAATCGACAATCATCTTTCTCAGCAACGCTTTCGCACGATACAATTGCGAAGATGATGAATGAGGAGCTATATGCAACAAGTCACCTATCTCTTTATGAGGTAACCCTTCAAGTACCGCCAGTTTGAACACCTTTGAATAACCATCAGGAAGCCCTTCCACCAATTCCATCAACCGGTCATACGATACCAAATCAGCCATGAAAGGACTTTCCGCCGGTTCATCTTCTTCAGACATTTCAGACAAAGGGATAGTATTAACCATATTGTTTTGACTGAGATAATGAAGTGCGATATTCTTCATCACGACTCCCATCCAACTTTCCAACCTCTCCGGATTACGCAATGAGCCGATGGAAGTAAAGATAACAATGAAACCGTCATGCAGCAGGTCTTGTGCAATTTGTCTGTCGGGCACATAACGAAGGCATATCTTCATCATCTTTCCCGAGTACGTTTTATAAAGCTGGTTTAATGCCTGCTCATCACCTTTTTTGCACAAATCTACGAAGTCCTCTCTGTCCATGTCCCACAACATCATATAACTATGATGCGCTAATATGGAAAAGACTGCATGGGGTTTGCACTTTTTTTATTCTCACATAAGAAAGATACTCAAATAGATGGATGTTAAAGCAAATTCGTTAAAGTAACTCAAAAACGCGTTGAATACTATGTAACGAACAGACGAATATGTATTTTCGTACCCAAATTCAGCTGTACATTATTGCATGGCATTTACGCAACATACGATTTATACTGTCAAAGCACGGGCAATCTGTATCATCATGTTATTCCTGGTGTTACTCGATGTATTCGGATACGTTGTGCCCAATTACGATACACAGACAGCAGACCAGACGGAAATTTCCAACCAGGCGGAAGATACCGATGAGCCGGGTAATACGGACGAATTGTTTTACCGCAACGGGAACCGCCCCGTTCATCCTCTGATTCCGGTTTGTTCCGTACCGCTTCCCGACCTGTTCACACAGCTGGTTCATATCGATTACTATACCCCCGTTAACAACAGGCCTGCCCCACGGCAGATACATTCCTTGTTCTGCACATTCCTTATTTAGTACACAGCCATATTCTTTCACCGGACGAAAGCATAATATCATATATTATAAGACTGCTGTATCATATATTGTGATACTCCGTTCTCATATATTATAATATTCTTGTATCATATATTATGATACTACCATCGTATGCAAACTCTCCGGCCCCGCCCATAAGACATTTAAATAATAAACTAAAACAGTATCATTTTCATGAACGAAATAATAATAATCATTTCACTTATCCTATTGAACGGCATATTTGCCATGTCTGAAATCGCATTAATCTCCGCCCGCAAATCGAGCCTGAACACTGACGCAAAGAAAGGCAGTAAAGCGGCTAAACTGGCCTTGAAACTGGCAAATGAGCCGGATCGTTTCCTCTCGACCATTCAAATCGGCATCACACTGATCGGTATCCTGACCGGTATCTATTCCGGTGCAGCTTTGACGGACGACTTCTCGGTTATCCTGAAGAATTGGGGAGTATCCCCTCTTTACGCATCCCTCATTGCCCAGGGGTTGATTGTTGTAGCCGTCACTTACCTGACCCTGATATTCGGCGAACTTGTCCCTAAAAGAATCGGTTTGAGTATTGCAGAAAAAGCCTCCAAAGTTGTTGCCCGTCCGATGTATATCTTATCGCTGGCAGCCGCCCCGTTTGTATGGCTGCTGTCGAAAAGTACTTCCTGCATGTTCAACCTGCTGGGCATAAAGGACTCGGATAATAAGGTGACGGAAGAAGAAATCAAATCAATCGTACAGGAAGGAAAAGAAGGCGGTGAAGTACAGGAAGTAGAACAGGACATCGTCGAACGTGTTTTCATCCTGGGCGACCTGAAGGTCAGCTCCATTATGACACAGCGGAATGAAATCATCTGGCTGGACCTGGATATGGATAAGAAGCAAGTGAAAAAGACTATCGAACAGGACTTATATGAAATGTATCCGGTGACCGGTAAGAAAAAGGGAGACGTGGAAGGAATCATCTTCCTGAAAGACCTGGTTCTCCATCTGGATACACCTGATTTCAATCTGGAGTGCATCGTCCGCCCGGCTTTCTATTTTCATGAGAACATGAGTGTTTATAAAGTGCTTGAAGAAATGAAAGAACAGGGAATAAGCCGCGCCCTGATATGCGACGAATTCGGTATGTGCCAGGGAATTATAACACTCAGGGATATTCTGGAAGCCTTGTTAGGCACCATCAACGATACGCAGAAGGAACCGGAGATTATCCAACGGAGCAACAACGACGGCTGGCTGGTCGACGGACAGTGTTCTTTTTATGATTTCCTGTCTTATTTCGATAAAGAAGATTTATATGAAAGATGTAACTATCATACGGTAGGAGGATTATTGTTGGAACAGCTGGGACATATCCCTCAATCCGGAGAACAAGCCGAATGGAACAACTTCCGCTTCGAGATTGTTGATATGGATGGAGCCAGAATAGATAAAATACTGGTTCAGGTACCCAACGATAATAATGCATAAAATACCCTATGGACTTTTCAGATCTGATCCAATGGTGCCTGGAGCACCTCAGCTACTGGGTGATTTTAATCCTCATGATACTTGAAAACTCGCTGGTTCCGCTACCATCCGAGTTGATCGTCACACCTGCCGCCTACAAGGCGGCAAACGGTGAGATGAATATTTTCCTCGTGATACTTTTCACAACCTTGGGAGCGCTCATCGGAGCGTTGATCAATTACCATCTCGCCCTCTTCGTCGGCAGACCCATCGTCTATAAATTTGCCGACAGCCGTTTCGGCCATCTGCTCGGCATAAACCGGCAAAAGATAGAGTATGTGGAGGCATTCTTCCTGAAACACGGCAAGATATCGACCTTCTTCGGAAGATTAATACCGGCCGTGCGACAGTTCATTTCCATCCCTGCCGGACTGGCACGAATGCGGCTTCCCGCCTTCATCCTGTTCACAACACTCGGTTCGGCTATCTGGAACAGTATCCTGGTGCTGCTCGGATATTATCTGGCACAGATACTGCCGGAAGACCGGTTGCTGGAAGAACTGGAGAGATACAGCAGGGAAATAAGCTATGTTTTTGTGGCATTGGTAACCCTCACCCTCATTACCTGGTATCTGAAAAGGAAACTAAAAGCATGTCGATAAAACCCTCGCTACACGTAAAGAAAAATATACGGCCGAAGCACGGGAGAACTTCTCCGGGAATATTTTCGTCCCTGAGGATATGGAGATAATCAAATTATAAAACCGGCAACGATCATTTATTCAAAAGTCCCGCCCTGTTCAGCCACTTACCGACTGACGGGGCTTCGTATTTTCTCATTTTATCCAGCAGGTCTTCTATATTGTCGCTGACCAGAAGCATTTCCCTGTTTTCTTTTCGGAGGAATCCTCTGTCGACCATTGTATCGACCAATGCCAGAAGAGCATCATAGAATCCGTCTACGTTCAAAAGAGCCACAGGTTTCCGGTGAAGACCTAACTGAGCCCAGGTCAGCATCTCAAAAAATTCTTCAAGTGTACCAAAACCTCCCGGAAGGGCAATGACACCATCAGAGAGTTCATTCATTTTCGCTTTCCTCTGATGCATGGTATCGACCATCACAAGTTCCGTCAGATTCAAATTGGCAATCTCCACTTTCTTCAAAAAAGCAGGTAAGACCCCGATGGCTTTGCCTCCATTTTCCATGACTCCGTTGGCAACAGTACCCATCAATCCCACATTGGCCCCGCCATAAACCAATTCAATGTTTTGAACGGCCAACGTCTTTCCCAATTCGTAAGCCTGTTCTTCAAATATCCGCTCTGTCCCACGGCTTGAACCGCAAAAGACGGCGATTCTCCTGATTACTTTCTTCTCTGCATCACTATTTTGTAACATACGTATATATTTCGTTTGTATCTGTTTATCCGGTCATCGGACAACTTACAAAGATAAACTTTTTCCGGCAGCCTTTTCTATGAAACAAATTCAATAGATTTCCATTATCTCTTTCCAACCTGCAACTCTCCGGTAGGCAGAAAATTAGAAAATGATAAAAGACTATTCTTCCGCCCTAAAAGTAAACGAGATATTACCTGGCGAATTATCCAGGTAGTTTGCTAATGTGAATTCGAGCGGATAAATATGATCGGCTCCCGCATTAATTCCATCTTTGTAGGCATTCACTACATCCAGACTCCCTTTTTGGACCTGCACATTCTTATCTTCATCAAAATAAACATAGCAGAGATCCACTGTCGAAAGCAGACTGGTTTCTTCCGGAGACAACGGTTCATCAGCCAACACTTTATCTATCGCTAATTTAACATCGCGCGAATCTGTGTCCGATTCAACGATCAGCAATCCGACCCTGCCATAACCGACAGAAGAAACATACGAAGCGCCTTTTGCTTTATCTGCATCTTTCAGTTCTTCCTTTATAAGCTTTTTCGGAATATCTATATCTAACGTAAAGAAGGTCCGCTTGAATGAATAAATTAATCCATACTTCCGAGTCATTTCTTTTTCCTTGAAAGAAACATCCGACATGATTTCGTCCAGCTTCACTCCCAGGTTAACCATCCCGACAGTATGCAACTGCTTATGAGTATAAAATTCAAACTGACCTTTATCTTCAACCAAAGTACCACTTTGGGTGGATATATTCCCAACGATTTGGCGGGCAAATGCTTCTTGCTCTATCGGTGATGGAATATAGGTTTTCATAACTTCAGCAACAGGAGCAGATGTTGAAACGGTAATCGGATTGAAGGTATAACCAGTTAATTCAGGTATATTGGTATTGGATTGGGTTGTATGACAGACAAGGTTTCCTACATAAATCTCATCCCGGATAGCCGGATTTATAAATAAGTTGTTAGTCAACACTGAATACAGATCCTGATTGGATGACATTTGTTTAAAACGGAAAATAGGCAACCACGGTAACCGGATAACATCACTAAGTCCAAACTGATTGATAAGCAAATCACTCTGCATATTTTCCCCTATAATTGACACGTATAAATGCCTCATACCCGGATTACGATTTTCTTTCACCTCGATAGTTATTTCAGCAGAACCTTCACCTGAAGAAGGACTGACAGAAATCCACCTATAGAAATTCTCAGACATTTTCCATGGTCTGTTGGTGGTCAGCTTTATACGTTTTATCCCCGCACCAGTAAACATTTGTACTGGATTTTGACTCAGTTCAATAAAAGGATCTGCTTCTGCCAGGCTCAATTGTTCCACTTCCAACGTCTCCGTTGCTTTTCCATGGGAAAACCGCAGAGAAGCCTTTCTTCGCTCAGCCCCTTTATTTTCTGCCACCTTGATAGTCACCATGCCATAACCATCGCCCGATGTAGGGCTGGCCGAGATCCAATCCGGAATATCCTGAATCTCCCACAGACCATTCGCCATAAGATCTATGCACTCTTCCCCTCCTTCCTGATTTATTAAGAGAGAAGTTGTATACAATTCGAGCATATCTTTTTCTCTTTCCAGCTTACTACAGGAAATGGATAATGTCAGTAGAAAAAGATTGATTATTAAAAATAGAAACGGTCTGTTATTCATTGTTCCAAGAATTTATACATCACATAGATAAACAGGCGGCAAGTTATAAAAATATTTTGAGAAACATGATCTGACAGTAAAATATCAACGAATTATAACCTTTTCCATCAAAATCATAGAAAGACCTCCCATCTTTTCTTTCGAAACGATATGGTAACCTACTTTTTCGTACAGATGTAAGGTATTGGGCGTTTCCTCTCCGGTAAACAACACTAATTTACGGCAAGCCGGAAAATACTTTTCAATTTCATACATCAGGGCCTTACCGATTCCCTGATTCTGATATCCGGGATGCACAACCAATTTGCCGACATGACAAACATCATTGCTATCTACATACCCCCGGACCAATATTGTAATCCACGGGTATGGTCGTTGTGCCCATGGGACAAAGCGATTACAGAAACCTGTGCCAGGTCTATCCCCAACGCCTTTGCATTACGGATGTAAACATCCGAATAACCGGTATCGAGCAACAAACAGGTTTCACCGTCTTCTATATAATAACAGACTGCCGGTTCCCCCAGATAATACTGATCTATATATGTATTATTATCTACCAATACCGTTAGTTTCATAAATTTCTCAATTAAAAATTATAAAAGGCCTTATATCTCTCCCCGGCCTCTTCCAATGATTCTTTATTTAAATCCGGACATTCGACAAAGAAGGATGTTTCAAACGAAATTCCACCTTTCTTTTTTACTTTTTTCCAGTTACCGACAATCTGCCCGTTATATAAAATGACCGGATAAAATATACCGAAATTATTAAAGGCCTTCGGATGGTGTTCTTTATCCATCGCAGCGGTACGATCTTTGTAACTGATAAGATATTCATCAAAAGGAGGCATAAAATGTAATACATTACTAGCCCTGAACTTTTTGTCCCACAGCTGATGGAGAAACAATTCCTGCGAGGCAAATTTCTCTTTATTCAATTCACCGTCGATTGCAGCAATTGCCTGACGTGCCTCTGCCACAGGTAAGCCCGACCACCAGACAAAATCACTCAGGCTGGCCGGCGAATGGCTTCTGAAATATTTTCTCGCAAGCAAAGCCAATGCTTCCTCCTTATGTAATTCTTTAACCTTAGGAGCACGTTCTTCCAATAGAGCATAGGTCGCCTTTTCTTTTCTATCTGCTCCGCTGCATATAATACCTTCCTGTTCTGCCCGTGTGAAAAGATAACCTAATTTAGGAGAATCAGGCATAATACCAGCCTTCACAATCTCATCTTCCAATTCTTGTTTTGTAAGATGGTTATTACCCTCCAATACCTTTTGAAACAAATTATTCGCTTTGGTGTAGGTACTTTCAGGAATATCCACTCCGTTACCTTTAGCAAAGGAGTTGCACGCTGCTATGATCCGTTGCGACGATAACTTCAGCATCCAACGGATATCTTCCGCTGCTACCAGATGCCAGGTGGGACGCATCACATGAGTCCGCAGAATATCTCCCCGCTGATACGCATCGTTAATAGTCTGTAATGTAGCTGATTTCAGCCGTATTCCCAGCGCCCACTTAACCATTCTATACTCCTGTGCCTGGACAGCTCCCATCCAGGAAACCAAATCCTTGGGATCTTTAAATTCCGGACGAACTAATTGCTGACTTCGCAAACGGATATCGGTGAGCATCTTACTCATATTTTTTGAAGTTATACTTATTACGCAATAGCTGTTGCTCATCCGCATCCAACGACGTGAAATAGGCTTTCCAACCCGGACAATAATCAATGTGCCAACGCCAGAAACGACCTAATAACGACCGTGGATTTTTTTCAAATTTCGCCCGTATCGGGCATTTGCTGCAATTGTGTCCCATGATATTTTATTGATTAATATTTCTACAAATATAATTATTGTTTTCAGAATTGCACTTTTAATCTGTTTACCCTGTTTGTTTTCCTAATTCTTTCTATTTTTGTGACCAGTATTCTTCGGGGCAGGGTGTAACTCCCTACCGGCGGTGACAGTCCGCGACTCCTCTGCAAAACAGGGGACTGACCTGGTGGAAATCCGGGACCGACAGTTAAAGTCTGGATGAGAGAAGAAGACAATAACGATAGTACGACAATTCTACCGGCATAGTCATTATGCAGGAGAAATGTTGTATATAGTATTCCCTCCTGCCCTGTAGCAATATGTTAACGATTTAACAACTACTTAAATTACAGGGTTTGAAAATGAAAACGATCAAAAATTTCGGTGTTGACTACAAAGAACGTGTAGAAAAGGCGATCAGCTGTTTACAGGCAGGAAAAGGTATTCTGCTGGTCGATGACGAGAACAGGGAAAACGAAGGAGATATTATCTATTCCGCAGAAAAGATGACAGTAAAAGACATGGCTTTGATGATCCGTGAATGCAGCGGCATCGTATGCCTGTGCCTCACTTCCGAAAAATGCAGATCACTCGGTTTGCATCAGATGGTAGACGACAACACCAGTAAGAACCAGACAGCATTCACCATCTCGATAGAAGCCAAAGAAGGGGTAACCACCGGAGTCTCGGCTGCCGACAGGATACAAACGATAAAAACGGCAATTGCCCTAGGTGCCAAACCGGAGGACTTATCCCATCCGGGACATGTTTTCCCCTTGCAAGCCAGAGATAACGGCGTTTTAGAACGAAGGGGCCATACCGAAGGAAGCGTAGACCTGGTGAAACTCGCCGGTCTGGGAGACACAGCCGTTTTATGCGAACTGACAAATGAAGACGGGACAATGGCACGCATGCCGGAAATCATTGATTTTGCAGAAAAACACGGGATGACAATCGTCTCGGTCGACGACATATGCAGGTTCAGGACTGAGGCTTAGTTTCGCAAAACAGCAAGGACCTTCACAAGCCCTTGCTGTCACCATCAATTATGTTGAATACCTCAATCTTCTGTAAGCACAGAAAATTCAGCAATTCCAACACGTTTAGCATTATCCACTATTCGTGTTGCCTTAAAGATTAATTTTTGACCTTTCACAGGATTAAAATGTATTTCCTGCTCTATCGGATTGTTTTTGATATTCGAAAATTCACCGGAAGCAACTATTTTACCATCTACCAGTAGCTGATAATTGGAGATATGACCACTCGCATCACGCCCTTGATTCGGAGTATAAACAAAACCTTTGATCACATGCGGTTCAGCCAGTTCAATCGCCAACTCATTTTTACCTTCCGGCAGATAATAAGTCGAATAACCGTTCCCGTCAAAGAGCAAAGACGTACGATCATCGACAGGGTTTACAACTTTATAATCAGTAGCCGGAAGATCGAAATATCGCATGCCGACTGGTCCCGTTTTACCCGATTGAGGATCGCAAGTAATGGCTTTTACGGTTCCTTTTGTATCCCATATAAACGGTGTCTCATATTTTGCAGATTGGGCAGTCGGTTCCGTTCCATCCGTCGTATAATAAATATCGGCGCCTTCACTTTCTGTTCCGATGCGTACTTCGTTTTGGGCATTACGCATAATATAGGGTTGTTCCAACAACGGAGGGGCCAGGAAAGCCTCCACATTATTGATACACAACGGACCTTTCGATTCTGTAAAACTTATACGGAGGGCATCCGCCGGAGTTGTTTTAAAACGAACGATACGTTTATATCCGATCGTCGAAAGCGTATCGGCAGTTTCAACAGGCATCCATTTTCCGTCTTTCTCTACTTCCAACGTAAAAGCACAAACACGTTGCCCCAACGGGATATATTCCTGTATCAGCACACGGTTCAGAGAAGTTCCGGCAGGTAACGGGAATGTCAATGCCCCGGTTGTCACCCCATCAGAGGTAGCCCAATAAGAATCCCAGTTACCATCCGTTACATTGGCAGCTTTATACGTTCCACCACGGGTTTCACTGGCTTTCGGTTTGATATCTTTCAGTAAATTATCTTTCAAATCTGCCGTGATGGTGTGATACCAGTCGACAGCGCGTGCCGAATCGACCGGATGAATCTGTCCGCTCAAAGCGACCGGGAAATTTAACAGGAAATTGGCATTATGACCGACACTACGATAATAAAGATCCACCAGATTAGGAACGGTACGGACCTGATGGTCTTCGCGATGATGATAAAACCATCCCGGACGGATAGAGACATCGCATTCTCCCGGCAGCCATTTATCACCGTCTTTCATTCCCCACTGGGCCTGGCTGTAATGTTCTTCTTTATCGTATGAATAAGGGGCCCAGTTCGTTTCGCCCGCCCAGCCCGACTCATTACCGATCCAACGGATATCCGGAACGGTTCCACCAAAGATCATGGCATCCGGATGCTTGGATTTAATCATTTCGCGGGCCGTCTCATAGCCGTAATATGCTTTCGGGTTAATGGAACGGCTTTCGTCGGCACCGCCGTACCATCCGTTTCCGCCATTCGCCCCATCGAACCAGAATTCGAACAGCGGACCATAATTGGAAATCAATTCGTTGATCTGTTCATGATAAGTTTTCTGATAACCTTCCCGTCCGTACTCGGCATTATGGCGATCCCAGGGAGAGAGATAAAGACCGAATTTCAGTCCGTATTTCTTACAGGCATCCGACAGTTCACGGACCATATCGCCTTTTCCGTCTTTATAAGGAGAATTTGAAATATTATAATCGACCGTTTTTGTAGGCCACAGACAGAAACCGTCATGATGTTTGGCCGTCAGTATCATCCCTTTCAGTCCGGCCGCCTTAATGACACGCACCCACTGTTCGCAATCCAGGTCAGTCGGATTGAATGTTCCGGCAGGCGTATTCCCATATCCCCATTCCAGATCATTGAACGTATTCAGTCCGAAATGTACAAAAGCATAATTTTCCATTTTCTGCCAGGCAACTTGTTCCGGAGTCGGAACAGGCAAGACGGGAGCAGGCGGAGCCACTTCCTTGCAAGACAGAAGCAGGCTGGCACAAAAAACCGTAATCAGAATGTGTTTCATGTTCATAACCTCTTTACTTTAATGATTTGTTTTCGTTTTATTTTCCCATAAAAGAAACTTTACTGTTCTTTCCTTCTTTTATTTGCGATGCCAGTTCATACATATTTATCTTCACCCTTCCTTTGATAAATTCCGGGATATTATATGACTGAGTCAGGAATGTATAATAATCTGTCGATTGTTGAGGCAGCAGAAAGGGCTTTGAAAGAACACCATCTTCCCCAACATGAGCAATAAAAGGACGTGTATACAACCCGTCCAGACGGCGGCTGCTAAACACGACCCATTTGCTGTTGGAAGACCAGGAATGATAGCTGTCGGTTTCCGGACTATTTACTTTTTCCGTAGAAATCCGTTCACCGGTTGCCAGGTCAAACATACACAGATCGGCATCCTTATGCCAAATTGGAAACGTCCCGTAATCGGTAGTCGTACAAAGTAAAAACTTTCCGTCCAGCGATACCCGGGGAAACAATATACTGTGTTGCTCGGTATCCGCCCGATAAATCGTATCGACCACAGAGCCGAATGTCCGGCTTTCCGGATCGAACGGAATACGGCAAAGACTATAACGGAGTTCTTTCAGACCGCCAGGTACTTTCAAGGCCGGAGCCGAACAGAAAAAAAGGAACTTCCCATCTGGAGAAAAAGTAGGGAATGTCTCAAAACGATTCTTTGAAAACAAATGCCCGGTTGTCAGGACAGTCTGTTTTTCCACATCATAAACAACAACGTCCGACGCTTTATCATATACCTCCGTCCGGTGGACCGGATGGGTATCCTGGGTTGTATTGTTAACCGAAAAAGCAACATATTTCCCTGACGGATGCCACGACGGATAAACCAGCGAAGAGATAGTCTTATCTGTCTTTGTATCCAACGTTTCTATTTTCTCCCCGTCAATCAACACCGTACAGCCATATTTAGAACGCACATGGAACAACATCTTATCCGGGTCCTGCATACAAAACGAATGGCAGTTCATGCAATTACTGTCCGTCAGACGGTTTTCAAGAATAGGATCTTGCCTGAAAGAAGCCAGTTCCCGCTGATAGATCCCCATCTTCCCCCATAACTGATATCCCGGATCAATCAAACGATAAGCGATATAAGGGTCGATCGGGTCCGTCGAAACCTGGATATGGAAGGGCAGAAAAGCATTCCACTTTCCTCCTTCTTCCAGCAAAACAGAAACCTCTATCCGTTTCCCGGCGGCTGAAGCCAACAACTTTTTCCAGTCTGAGTCCGGAATCAAGAATGTCCCATCCGAAGCATAAACAGAAAACGAATATCCCTCCGTATGAAACACAGCACAAGCCTTCCCAACTCCCCGGACCGCAAAATTAAGCGGGGCGATCGTTTCGGGAATCGTTACTCCGGTATAATCCGGATAGATCGCCGGCTGCTCGTTTATCTGCCCTGAAGCGACAGGGGACTGTTGGGAAGAACAACCTCCCAGCATTAATAAAACCAATATGTAGAATAGGAATTGTTTCATTTATCAATTGTATTAAACATATAATAAAACCAGTATGTCTTACCATATTCAGAAGCCAGCACAGTTGCCGGAGACTGCCCGAAACGGGAACTATCCTGTACCTTCTGCATAAAAGTGATCGCCTTGTTCCTAACCATCACACTGACTCCATGTTCCAACCAGAAATGCGGGTCATTCGGATTGCAAATCACAATAGCTTCCTGTTGGCTCTCAGTCATTTCAGGCCAGGCCGGAGTCCCGTAAAGGGTTTCCTGCAACGTTTTATATGTCCCGATGTCCTTATTCAGCAACAGGAACGATGTCAGATACTGGAGACCGGCCTTATTATCCGGACATGTCGGAACAAGATGTATCAGCGTACTGACCGGATCCGTATATAATTCAGGGATAGCCGCTTCCGCCTTCCAGCAACGACGCTTCAATCCTAAAACAGCATCTTGTTCAACCGCCCGGTCATCATATAGAAAACGCCGGTAAGAAGATGCCCATTCCTTATAATACCAGGTACTTTCCAGCAGACAGATATATTTTTCCGCTACCGGATAAGCTCCTGTAATAATATTTGTCTCCATCAGTCTTTTCAGCATCCGTGGATTACCTGACGGACGGGAACTGACCAGGGCCTCAAAAGCAAATTTCTGGGAAGTACTGATAATCCCCATACAATAATATAAATCACTATGTAGCTCAGCGGTAAAAACCGACTGATCCCAACGCAGCATTAATGACTCTATCCCCCGCTGAGGATATTCGAACAACCGTTCCGACAATTGCCCGGTATGGGCCAATGCCAGATTCAGGTTACACATACGGCGTTTAGACAATACGGTCTGATCAAATTCCGATATCACTTTTTCCCACTGCCCGGTACGGACATAATAATCCTGTCTAAATTGATCGAGAGCTGCCAACTGTCCAAAATGCGTGATCCCCTCATACGCAAGTAATAAAATAACCAGCCATTGACATCCTTCCAGCCAGCATCTTCCTTTTAATGATGCAGGTGTTTTATATTTCCTCAAATAAGCGGCCAGCAGCATTGCTACCGGAAGGGCATACCATGCATAATAGATCCCGGGAGCTTTCTGCAACGGATTACAATAAGCATCAGGGAGAAATGCACAAGTCAAATTCCGGCTAACTCCCAGATATACACCGACAACAGCCGACAATACAGCTATCAGCAAATAAACTATACTTGCGTATTTCTTCTTACCATTGGTTAGAAATTCAAACAATAATACGGAGATGGCAAACAGATGTACAACCGGTCCGGCCACTCCATACAAAATCGGGATCACACAAATCCCATAAATAAACCGTATCTGTGATTTCAGTCTTACATACAACCATAAAAAAAGTAATAGAAACAGATAGGCAATTGTTCCTTGCTCATAATAATCATAATTCAGATGCATGACCAGCAAGGAGAGCCAGGGAAGTAAATAAACAAGGGGAAGATCCCCCCGTAAACTAATCTTCTTTATAACCGAAGAAGATAACAGAACTATCCAGGTCAGAAGAAAAGCCGAAATAACAGGCCCGCCCCATAAAACGATATAAAACTGAGAAAGAAATTCTGAAATATAAAGTGCAACCCCCCCCGCCTGCTTCAATGTCGCAGCCGCATATTGCCACGTGAACTGAAACATTTGTAATTGTTCCTTAAATGGGAACAGGAAACAAAAGACAAAATAAAAGACTATCGCTTGCAAAAGAAACAAGAGAAGCCCGAATACTAAATATTTATGTTTCATTTATATACGACAAGTGTCTGTCTGAATGAATATTAATTATAAGGAATACGTAAAGTCACCTTTTATAACTCGGCGCATTCCTTATAGAATATCGTACTTATTCAAAAACCAATTCTCTTTCAACAACGGTAGTGTGTCCTGCTCCATCCCATAGTTGAACAGTTAAAGTATATCGTCCCGGCGTTGAAACATTGGCAATAAAAGTAGCTACTTGTATGCCACATCCTTCGAGTTTGACAGAAGATGTAACTCCTCCTGGTAAAAACCATGCAAAATCAAACATTTTAGAATCAAATCCCGGCACTGAAACTTTGGGTTGAACTATGAATCTATAGTTTGTATTACAATAAAAAGGGCCATCATAACCAAACCCTAGTTCATAAGTTTGAATTTCCATTTCCGGAAAACCATTTTCCAATATATCTGAGTATCTTACTTGGGTCACATTTTCAGACTCTGTGCCTGTTGTTACAGCATAAATATTGGGGGTAAAACCTAGAAATGAGAACAGGAGTAAAAAATAATATGCTTTCATAATACACTATATTAAAGTTACCAATATTCTTTGTAAAGAGCACCTCAATGAATTTAAGGTGCTCTCTCGTATTTAATTAATTCCAACCCGGATTTTGTCCAAGATCAGGATTTAATGTTACTTCATCCATCGGAATAGGTTCAAGGAAACGCTTGTCATTCGCTGTCCATTTTCTACCATCAGGATACAGACCTCTCACTTTATATTGCATCAGATAAGTCTTACCTTCAAACTCCATAATCGGACGAGCATTTTCTCCGTCACCAAAAGTAATACTACTAGTTGCATACAAATCGCGAACTGCATCTGTAATACGAATACCAAACATTGTTTTGGGATTTTCGAAAACTTTCATAGCATTCCAACGCTTCAGGTCATCCAAACGGAAACCTTCTGAGATCAATTCAATACGACGCTCACGACGTATTTCATAAATCAACGGAGAAACAGAATAACCATAATCAATAGCTTTCGGATCAGCAACAGGATTAACTGTTAGATGGGCCATTTCCACACGATCACGTAATTGATTTATTGTTTTATCCAAAACATCCTGCGTACATTTTCCTAATTCTGCATTTGCTTCTGCATTAATCAGCAGCACTTCTGCATATCGGTAAACAAACCAGTCATAAGTTGTATGGTTTGCTTCAGCCTGTAGCAATAACGGAGAACGATATTTTACACATGGATAACCTGTAACAGCACTACTTCCATCACAATTAGGATATAAATTTACCTGACGTTCTCCATTTACAACCTGATAAGGTTTGTGGGTATTATCAATAATCTGATACATACGCGGATCACGATCTGTAAACTCATCATCCAAAGTAGCATCACCTTTATACTGATCACTTATAGAGATCGGTTTGCCATCTTTACAGAGAAATGACTCAACAAAATCTTTCGACAAACCAGTCCCCAAAGAACCAGCCTGACGGGCTGTTTGATGCATCAATACACCATCCAAATAAATACGAGCCAAAATACATTCTTTATTTGATGTCAAATCTTCCTGTATAAACTGATTAGAATAAGACAATGGATATCCTTCAAAAGGCATCTGTCCGCAACCAGCATCCGAGCCTTTCACAATGGCATAGTTACCTGTAGCCATTATAGTATTAGTAATATCAACAGCTTTTTGCAATAATTCTTCTGATGAAGGAGAACCTGATTCATTATGATATTTCTTATAAGTACCATAATACAAACAAACACGTGCTAATTGTGTACGAGCTGCATCTTTAGTTAAACGGCCGCTCACTGCCTGTCCATAATCAGGTAGCCATTGAATAGCAAACTCCAAGTCTTCAATCATTTTACCTAATACATAATCACGCGAATCTCTCTTTTTGTACAATTCTTCAGTATCCGAAGTCTGCAAATCTTTTTCATACCAAGGCACATCACCATAAGCCTTGATCTTATCAAAATAATCCAATGCACGGAAGAAGCGTACTTCTGCCACATAAGGATTAATTTCACTTTCAGAACCTTCTACCGAGCTATAACGTTGCATAAAGAAATTGCAAGCACGAATCTGAGTCCAATCCCATTTCGTATCTTTTGTTGTTGCAGGAATTACTTTTTCATTAAAAAGATAACTATCCGGATTAGTAACAACACAATTATCACTAACATTATCCTTTTCAACACTTGGTTGATCCAGCTTATCATACAATCCTGTTGTATAATATTCAAGATCCGACACTTTAGTCCAGTATGACTTATCAGTGAACGAATCAATTGGTGATTTATCTGTTACATCGCAAGATGTAATCAATCCTGCCAAAGTAACACCAAATAAAATATATTTTACTTTCATACGATTTTACTTTTAATTTAATTAGAACGTCAAGTTTAGTCCGACAGAGTATTTCCTTGAAATCGGATAAGTCATATTACTCAGTGTTTCCGGATCGTAAGAGTCAATCAACGGAGTGAACGTGAGTAGGTTTTCACCCTGAACATATACTCTCAGACGACTGATACCTACTTTATTCATTATCTGTTTCGGGAATGTATAACCTAAAGTAAGGTTCTTCAAACGGATATAAGCAGCATTTTGCAAATAACGATCTGATTTTTGACGGTTACCGCCATGAGTCCAAAGAGGGCGTGGGAAATAAGCACCTGTATTCTCTGGAGTCCAATAATCTAACGCTTGTTTCAAAGGCACATCCCATTGGCTTTTGAATCCCCAAAATGCATAATCGTCACAAAAATAATCACGTTTACCAATACCTTGCCAAAACATTTCAAAATCAAATCCTTTGTATTCGAAACCACCTGTCAAACCATAGCTATAACGCGGAGTCGTGTTACCAATGATCTTCTGGTCACCCATATCGTCCAATGTATTCTTTCCACGAGTGATCTTACCGTCACCATTTAAGTCTACATATCTTACATCACCTGCTTTCCACTGACCACCATAAAATTCAGACTGGTCGGCAGCAGCAGCTTCTGCATCAGATTGGAACAGACCATCCGAACTATAGCCATAGAGCGTATTTATTTTGTAACCTACGTAGTTTTGATTTACAGTATTACCATTTTTATCTGTTGTATACATGGAACCTGTCGGATTTTCAAACCGTGTTATTGTTGATTGATAATCAGCCAATACACCTTTCACCCAATAATTCAACCCATTTTCCAGACGATCATTCCAACTAAGCGATAATTCCCAACCAACAGTTTTCAAATCAGCAGCATTTTCAACTGGCACTTTTGTTCCTAGCACTGCAGGTAAAGCCTGTCCTGCCGTCAACATATCTTTTGTATTACGACGGTACCAGTCAAAAGAAGCAGCTAATTTATTATCCAAGAAAGAAGCATCTGCACCAAAGTCCATCTGATTAACAGTTTCCCAGGTAAAAGAAGAACTAACTAACCCGGAAGGAGTAACAGCAATAGGTCTTGCACCATCGAAAATAATACCATAAGAAGTATTAGTCCCATAAGAAGCCAGATAAGGAAAGTTTCCCAAATCACCTGTAACCTGATTTCCTAATGAACCGTATGAACCACGAAGTTTCATATCATTCCACCAACCTTTCATCGGTTCCCAGAATGATTCTTCAGAAATACGCCAAGCGGCTGATACGGATGGGAAGAATGCATAACGATCATCTTTGGGGAATTTTGAAGAACCGTCATAACGGCCATTGAATTCAAAGAGATAACGTTGTTTATAGTTGTAATTCAAACGGAAGAAGAAACCATTAATAGCCCACTGGCTTTCTTCATATCCTAAATTCTTTTCACCAGAGGCCAGATTCAATGCAGGATTGCTGTCGTCAATCAAACCTTTACGACCAGCCCAGAAGCTCTTAGTATGCTTATATTCCTGGTTATAGCCGGCCATCACTTTAAAGTTGTGAGTGCTCTCATTAAACGATTTTGTATATTCAGCAAAAGCATTGAATGCTGTATAATAATCTTCCTGATTAGTCATTGTTGCACTACTCGGGTTTGTCCAGGGATAAACACCTTCAGTTCCAGCAACTGCCTTGTATTCAGTAAAACGCTGAACATGCTGTTTAGAGTTCTGGTTATAAACATTGAAAGTATAGTCTGCATTAATAACCAAACCTTCCAGCGGAGTCAGTCTGATTGCCCCCGTCAGCCATAAGTCATTCGTTTTATATTGATTCAAACCACCTTGTTTCTGCAATGCAATAGGATTTGTATTACCACCTTGGCCTGCAAAATAGCGTTGTCCGTCATCTCTATATTCCTTGCCTCCGGAAGTAGTTATACCTCCAGTATAATTAGGATCACTAATAGCCGCTGCCCCTGGAACATTATACAAACGACCGGTATGTCCATGATAAACAGGCATCAACGGACTCAAATCGTTCTTCATCATACCGCTATAAGCTTCAATGCCGGAATAAGCAGTAGTGTTCATCGAAGTTGTACCTCCGGAAGGATGAGCTTCCTTTGTATAAGTATCCATCATTTTGAAAGATACATTCAACCATTTTGTAACATCTGTTGAAACATTCAAATTAGCATTAAACTTTTTATAACTATCGTCAGACTCTTTCAACAAACCTCCAACATCATTAAATCCTACAGATCCATAATACGTAGTTTTTTCACTACCACCATTTACATTTACATTATACATCTGCGAAAAACTGGCTGTTTTATACAGTTCATCGAACCAATCTGTATTACCGCAATATAACCAGTTATTCTGACTTGATCCTTCATCATAGAATTCAGGGTAAGCGTATGTTCCATTGTAGTAAGCCTTTGCATATTCGACAACCTTGGGGTTTAGAGGCGAAGCACCATCACCATTGTTATTGGCATCTGTATACATATTTATATACTCCATGGCGTTCAGACCATGGATGCGTTTGGCCGGAGACTGCCAATATCCGTTTGCACTCAAAGAAACCTGAGGTGCACGTTCTTTCTTACCCTGCTTAGTCGTAATCAGAATAACACCATAGGCTGCCCTGGCACCATAAATAGCAGAAGAAGCAGCATCCTTCAATACAGAAATAGAAGCGATATCTTCCGGATTTACCAGATTCGCATCCATTTGAACGTTGTCAACCAAAACCAACGGACTACCTCCATTAATTGAAGTTGTACCACGTACGTTAAAATCAGAGCCTTTACCAGGGGCACCGCCCTTATTCATTGTAATATTCAAGTTAGGAACAACTCCCTGCAATCCCTGACCCACATTGGCAATAGGACGGTTTTCCAAAACATCGCCTGCAACCTGCGCAACGGCACCTGTCAGGTTTGCCTTTTTCTGCGTACCATAACCTACTACTACTACTTCATCCAAGGCTTGTGAGTCTTCGGCCAAAGATACTTTCAAAGCAATCTGTCCAGTGTACTTGATTTCCTGCGTAACATAACCAATAAAAGAGATCTGGATAATGTCTCCTTTTTTCACTCCTTCCAATGTAAAGTTACCATCCATATCGGTAACATTTCCATTTGTAGTTCCTTTCACTAGTACAGTAGCTCCGGTAATAGGACCTAAGGCATCTTCTACCACACCACTAACTTTCCCGCTTTGCTGGGAAACGCTAACGCTTTGCTTTACAGGTGCAATTTCTGCAAAAGCACCAACAGGAACTGCTAAGGCCCCCGATAGCAAAATTAGACTTACTAACTTAGTTTTTTTCAGCATAAAGTTATAATTTAAAGAATACATCTTTTATAAAAAGGGCGGCAGTCTTACAGGTAAGTAGAAACATTCACTCTCAGACAATAGAACTGGGCGCACTTTTCATAGTCATTTGCTTGTCATTATTTATATAAGTTCTGAAAGAACTCTGTCACCCCATTCTCGTATTTCCATTCAAAAACTGGTTTTTATTTCAGTGAGTAAAAAATAGTAAGATGTAGTATGAAATTTCTAACTCTTTTATAGTGATTTTTACGCACACATCAGCATTATCTGTTAAAATTGAATTAGAATATGATATTTTTACATAATTATATCACGATTAAATAAATATTTCAATATATTTGCGAAGAAAAAACAGAGTTCTTTCAGAACTTAAATCATCTTACAACTATCACACCAATTCATATAAACAGAGATAATCAAGGTTTCTTCGCATAGGTCAACAGGTTACGCCAGATAAGGTCATTCTTTCCTCTAAAAATTTTCAATATATAAATTTCAAACATAATTAACGGTTACATATTATCTATTTCACTTTAATGCGATACGGTTTTTGAGAAAATATTAATAACAACAACGCTCGCAATAATCAATCCTACCCCCAGATTACCCTATGGTAGTTTCAAAAGATAATATAGATTGACTAGTAGACGTCAGTCATCATTCGGGATGTATTACGACAAGTATATAATAAATGAATCCCCATACCCTCTTTTTCAATTTGATGCATTTAGCATCAATAAACTATCATATTGATCCATTTATAAACATTTTCATATCAGCCACATTACACAAGACAACCAAAGCAGAGGAACCTATTATACAATATTTAACATTTAATCCATCAAAGCTAAATTCAAATCACCGTTTTAAATAAATTGCAAGTTCGTTTAAAACGAGATTTTTTTCATTTTAAATGAATTGGGGATTTATTTAAGAGAAAATTTTTGTTAAATTCGGTCGAAGAGACCTCTTTTCAGAGTCTTTTTACCCTCAAAACACATGTTTTACAGCAGATTATTTTTCCAGACGGAGACAAATATCGTATCAGAGCCAAATAACACATTCATACAGATAATTCATATTCAATATCAATATTCAACAATATCAGCACAATGCAGACTAAAAGACAGCCGCAATAAACAAAAACCGACATAAAGACACACAAATATTGCTCATAAGAGCAATAAAAAAGAACATGCTTGAGTAAGGACACATACAGTCCACTGGCAACAGGGTTAATTTGACATTTTGACAAACAACATTTACCCTATAAATCAATAAACGGAAATTTACGGGCTTTCTCCATTAGCTCATATGAAAGTCGCCCAGCATCTTCTGTCTACGAATTCCATGCTTACTTCCCTCCGATTTTGATCTATGTGAAGAATGATTTTACTTTAATTCGTTACCTTTGCGGCAAATAACAGACTTTTACCATGATAAGCCCATTGACATCGCTCCGTTTTTTATTTGCATTAATGGTTTTCGGAGCACATATTTACACTATCGATCCCTATTTCGACCATTTGTTCTATAAAGAAGGATTTGTGGGTGTAAACTTCTTTTTTATTCTTAGCGGATTCATTATCGCTTATACCTATCGCGACAGGCTTCTTGAACAAAAGTCTACCTTGCGGGAATTTTGGGTGGCTCGTATCGCACGCATCTATCCGCTCCATTTACTGACACTTGGCATATCGGTTTGTGTGGGTGGATATATATCGGGTGATCTTATTGACTGGATCAAACATTTTGTTGCCAATCTATTTCTTCTCCAACCGTTTATACCTGCTGCCGATTATTTCTTTTCATTCAACAGCCCGTCATGGAGTTTGGGATGCGAACAATTATTTTATTTCCTGTTTCCTTTTATTATCGGATGCCTGGGCAAAAAGAACCGGATTCTTTACCTTGTCGGGGTTCTGGTTATCGCAATCCCAATAGCTATGTACTTCACAATGGATCAAGATATAAAAGCGATATGGTATGTAAATCCGCTTACCCGTTTACCGGATTTTCTGATCGGAATGCTATTGTTCCACCTGTATGATAAATTCAAACAGAAAGAATGGACTTATAAACAGGCTTCGGTCTACGAAACAGCCGTTGTCCTGCTTTTCCTTCTTTTTTATCTGCCTGCGGGAGAATATATTCCCAAAGTATTTCGTTATTCCTGTTACTACTGGTTGCCTATCAGTCTGTTGCTGTATGTTTTTGCACATCAGAAAGGACATATATCACGTCTTTTATCCAATAAATATCTTGTTATTGGAGGTGAAATCAGTTTCAGTTTTTACCTGATACATTTCTTCATAATAGAAGGATATAACTGGATAATCCGTAGCTACGATCTCCATATCCCGTATCAACTGGGGATACCCGTCATATTAATTATCGTGACCGGACTAAGCCTGCTGTCATATTACTATTTTGAAAAGCCGGCAAACAAATTGGTAAAGAATTTATTAAACAAAAAATAATAATCGACATGCAACAAACTCCAACTTCCAAAATTCCCCGTATCGAGGTGGTAGATGCTTTACGAGGCTTTGCCGTTCTGGCAATTATTCTGGTTCATAATCTGGAACATTTTATCTTTCCGGTATATCCGGATGCGGCCAGCCAACCAGAATGGCTGAACATTCTGAATGAAGGCGTCTTCAGCGTCACCTTCTCGCTGTTTGCCGGGAAAGCATACGCTATTTTTGCTTTATTATTCGGCTTTACATTTTATATCCAATATACCAACCAACAGAAAAAAGGGAAAGACTTCGGTTACCGTTTCCTCTGGCGATTGCTTCTGCTGGTAGGTTTTGCCACATTGAATGCCGCCTTCTTCCCGGCTGGTGATGTGTTGCTGTTATTCTGCGTAGTGGGAATATTCCTTTTTCTGGTACGTAAATGGAGTGATAAAGCGGTCCTTATCACGGCAATCATTCTTTTATTGCAGCCTGTCGAATGGTTCCATTATATCGCCAGCCTGTTCAATCCTGAATATACGCTGCCGAATCTGGGCGTCGGAGAGATGTACGGCAAAGTTGCCGCTTATACCAAAGATGGTGATTTCTGGAAATTCATTCTCGGCAACGTGACACTCGGACAAAAGGCCAGCCTGTTCTGGGCAATCGGTGCCGGTCGCTTCCTGCAAACAGCCGGCCTGTTCATGCTCGGATTGCTTATCGGCAGAAAACAATTATTTGTTACTTCCGACACGAATACCCGCTTCTGGGTAAAAGCCCTGATCATTTCTGCGATTGTATTCGGTCCGCTCTACCAGTTGAAGGTCATGTTATACGATAACAGTGATGCGGATATGATCAAAAATACGGTAGGTGTAATTCTGGATATGTGGCAAAAGTTTGCCTTCACAGTTGTACTGGTTGCCTCTTTCGTTTTATTATATCAGAAAGATTCATTCAAGAAACTGACTACCTCATTACGTTTCTACGGAAAGATGAGTTTGACAAACTATATCTCCCAATCCATAATGGGAGCAATCATCTATTTCCCGTTCGGTTTATACCTAGCTCCTTATTGCGGATATACCGTCAGTCTGCTGATCGGTTTCATCCTGTTCCTGTTGCAGGTAAGTTTCTGTAAATGGTGGCTGAAAGGACATAAACAAGGCCCGCTGGAAAGCCTATGGCATAAACTGACCTGGATCAATTCAAAATAAATACGAATTAGAAACGGACAGAATAACATTCATGACTAACTATATATTCGCGTTTATCCGGTTCAGAATTTGTTAGGTTTGAACTATCTTGTCCCCGTGCTTGACACGGGGACGCAGAAGAACCAGCAGTATCAAAAGATACATATAGGATACGGTCTGTGCCTTTGCGATCCCGTGTCAAGCACGGGAACGGGATAGTTCAATTATTTCTAAATTGGCACATTAGCATATTGCCACATTGGCTCATTATTTTTATAACTTCTCTATCACCTCAATCGGCAACCCTGTACATTTTGCAATATCGGTAATTTCCATACCCATACATTTCATATTAACAGCTGTCTGGCGTAAGGCTTCCACTTTCCCTTTGGCTTCTCCTTCTGCAAGCCCCTCAATCCGGCCTTCCCATTTGGCAGTGTCGAGCACATCGTTCTGGATCATAATCACATTCAAATGCACATCGTATGCATGACGCTCCTGAGAAGACATCGAGTAGTATTTCAGCTTTTCCCGGGCCTCACGAAGCCCCGGTGTTGTTGTGTCTGGACGAATCGTACCGTCTTTCAGATATTTGATCCATTCGTCAAGGGGTGTCGAGGCTACTTTATCGAACTCGTTTACACGGATCAGAATGTACTCGGGAAAAATTTCAGCGGGTAAACGAGTGATGACTGCATCACGATCGCGCATGTTGATTCGCAAGCGGTCACCGGTATGCACACCCGTGAAATGATTCTGTCCATGGTAAAAATAGTCCGTACCCACACCAAGGTCAAAATAGAGGATACTGATGGAATAGACTTTCTTCACTTTCTGATATCCCTCGCCCAGCGAGATATGTTCGGTAATGGCTTTGGCTACACCGTAAAGAATGCGTTCGAGATAATGAACTTCGCGAGTGTTCTGGATTTCGACGATGATGATCTCACCTTTACTATTCAACGCCTTGATATCGACACGATTAAACTTGTCATCGACACTTTCCTGGTTACTTTCGCTTTCGAGAATTTCGAGAATACGGACCTCTTCCCGCAACATGACAGTCAGGAAACCGTTAAGCACATCGAAGTTGGCCTTCTGACGCAACAAACGTTTGATGGCCCAATCAAAGCGGATATACCGATCCTGCAATTCTTTTCTTTCATTCTCTGCCATGGCTTTTGAATCTGAATTTTTCATAATTAAGTGTTTTATGTATTACGTAGTTCACAAAGATATACATAATTCATGGATGAATAAAAATTGTTAGTACAATTATTTATTATCAATAAATGAACTAATCTGCCAACATAAACAAGACATACCCGTTTTAATTCCATTTTGTATAAATGTTTTCGCACACACATAGTAGGAAATTAAATATAAACTACTACTTTTGCACTGGAATATAAAAGTTTATGCCATGGATAAAAAAGTAATCACCTTTGGAGAGATAATGCTCAGACTGGCCACACCAGATTATCTCCGTTTCAATCAGACAAATCAATTGAATGCTACCTTCGGAGGTGGCGAAGCTAACGTTGCCGTATCGCTGGCAAATTATGGGATCGACACAGAGTTCGTAACCCGTTTGCCGAAAAATGATATTGCTCGTGCCTGTGTTATGGATTTACGTAAATATGGTGTCGGAACCTCCCACATCGTTTACGGAGGCGACCGCCTGGGTATCTACTTCCTGGAAACAGGAGCCGTAGCCCGTGCCAGCAAAGTTGTTTACGACCGTGCCCATTCTTCTATTGCTGAAATAGAAGCAGGAATGATCAACTGGGAAGAAGTGCTGAAAGATGCCTCCTGGTTCCACTGGACCGGTATCACTCCGGCTATCTCACAAGGTGCTGCCGACGCTTGTCTGGAAGCTATCCAGGCTGCCAATAAACTGGGTGTACCTGTATCCTGCGACCTGAATTATCGTAAAAACCTCTGGAAATACGGCAAAAAGGCTTCTGAAGTAATGCCTGAACTGGTTGCCGGTTGCGATGTGATTCTGGGAAATGAAGAAGATGCAGAGAAAGTATTCGGTATCAAACCGGAGGGCTTCGACGTTGCACAGACTGAAGGCCAGGTAAATGCTGCTGAATTCGAATCGGTTTGCACACAATTGATGAAAAAATTCCCACGTGCAAAGAAAGTGATCATCACTTTGCGTGGCTCTATCAATGCCAATCATAATACATGGGGCGGCGTTCTGTATGCCGACGGTAAATTATATCAGTCACGCCGTTACGATATTACCCATATCGTTGACCGCGTTGGTGGCGGCGACTCTTTCATGGGGGGCCTGATCTACGGTTTGCTGACTTATACTACAGACGACCAGAAAGCACTCGACTTCGCTGTCGCTGCTTCCTGCCTGAAGCACACCATCTACGGTGACTTCAACCAGGTAACTGTCGACGAAGTGGAAAAACTGATGGAAGGCGACGGATCGGGAAGAGTGTCGAGGTAATTGAAAATTGAGAATTGAAAATTAAAGAGAAAGATGGCTAGATTTAGTAAAATGCAGGTATTGGATGCGATGATCAGCACCGGAATGGTACCTGTTTATTATAATAAAGATATAGAAACGGCTAAACAAGTATTAAAGGCTTGTTATGATGGCGGAGTACGTGCATTTGAATTTACCAATCGCGGAGACTTCGCTCATGAAGTATTTGCCGAACTGGTAAAATATGCTGCGGTAGAATGTCCTGAAATGGTTTTAGGTATCGGTTCTATCGTCGATCCGGCTACGGCTGCCCTGTTCCTGCAACTGGGTGCCAACTTCGTTGTCGGCCCGTTGTTCAATCCGGAAATTGCGAAGGTATGTAACCGCCGCCTGGTTCCTTATACACCGGGATGCGGATCTGTTTCGGAAATAGGATTTGCACAGGAAGTGGGATGTGATTTGTGTAAAGTATTCCCGGCCGGGAATGTGGGTGGTCCTTCTTTTGTCAAGAATATCAAAGCACCGATGCCATGGTCTATGATTATGGCTACAGGAGCGGTCGAACCGACAGAAGAGAACTTGTCGGCCTGGTTCAAGGCTGGCGTTACTTGTGTAGGAATGGGTTCCAACCTGTTCCCTAAAGAAGCCATTGCAGCCAAAGACTGGAATGCCATCACTGCTCTTTGCAGCAACGCATTAAGCATCATCAAAAAATACCGTTGATATATGAAACCTTTTCTTGATTCAGATTTCCTGCTACAGACAGAGACAGCCCAAAAACTGTATCACGAACATGCAGCGAAGATGCCGATCATTGACTATCATTGTCACCTGATCCCGCAGCAGATAGCCGACAACTACCAGTTTGCCGACCTGACAGAGATTTGGTTGGGCGGAGACCATTACAAATGGCGTGCCATGCGTGCAAACGGTGTTCCCGAAGAATATATTACCGGTGACAAACCGGCATTCGAGAAATTCCAGAAATGGGCGGATACCTTGCAACATGCTATGCGCAACCCGCTTTACCACTGGACTCACCTGGAACTGAGCCGCATATTCGGTGTCGATAAGGTGTTGAATCCTTCAACTGCACGTGAAATATACGACGAATGTACCGCCAAACTGCAAACCCCGGAATTTCGTGCGCAGGCCATCATGGGACGCATGAATGTAGAAGTAGTTTGTACGACTGACGATCCGGTCGATTCACTGGAATACCATAAAGCGATCCGTAACACTTCGTTGAAGACGAAAGTTCTTCCTACCTGGCGTCCGGACAAGGCGATGGCTATCGAAAATGTAGCTGTTTACAATGAATACCTGACCAAGCTGGAAGCTGCTTCCGGCATGTCGATCCTTTCATTCAAAGACTTGTTAGCGGCTTTACAGAAACGTCATGACTTCTTTGAATCTGTCGGTTGCCGCGTATCGGATCATGGTTTGAGTACATTCTACGCAACTCCTTATACCAATGCCGAGATAGAAGCTATCTTCATGAAAGCCCGAATGAATAAGGCATTGACCGGCGAAGAGATCGACAAGTTCCGCTCTGCCATGTTGTATGAACTGGCTGTTATGGATGCCCGCAGCAACTGGGCACAACAATTCCATATCGGTCCGACACGTAACAACAATGCCCGCATGTTCAAAAAGCTGGGTCCGGATACCGGATACGACGCTATCGGCGACCTGGAAGTGGCAGAACCGATGGTTCGTTTCCTCAGCCGCCTGGAAGAAGAAGGAGCATTAGCTAAAACAATATTCTACAACCTGAACCCGAAAGACAGTGCCGTAATGATGACTACGGCTTACAGCTTCAACGACGGTTCGCTACCGGGCAAGATGCAGTATGGCGCCGGCTGGTGGTTCCTGGATCAGATCCATGGCATGGAAGACCAGATGAACACGCTGTCCGATCTGGGCCTGCTGAGCCGTTTTGTCGGAATGCTGACCGATTCACGCAGTTTCCTGTCTTATCCGCGTCACGAATACTTCCGCCGTATCCTTTGCAATATGCTGGGTAAAGAAGTGGAAAACGGCGAATTGCCTGTTTCTGAAATTCCTTTCATCGGTAAGATGGTAGAGGATATCAGTTATAAGAATGCGAAAGAATATTTTGGATTTTAATAAAAAAGAAGTACGCCAATCGAATTTTCTTTTGGCGTACTTCACTAATCTAGTACTATGAAAAACGATCACTTGCCATAAATATACACTTCTGCAATGTTAGTAAAAGGTTCACGGTTACTATCCGGCAAGAGGATCTTCATGTAACGGCCCTGGTTTGTATCTATTGATGCGGGAACAGGCAATTCCAAACTATCACCATCACCGAACACTCCGGTTACCAACTGAATCCAATCTGTAGCATTGGCATCCGGACTATTTCCTATATAAATTTCAACACTTTTCGTATCGGTGGTACCAGGACGGCGATAAACTTCTATTTTCGACATTTCTTTCGATGATTCCATATCTATCACAGCCCAATGCGGCAGAGGTGTATTTCCATCCGTATAATTGGAATGCCACCAGGTATCCAGTTTGTCATCAATGATCGCATCTTTCCCACCGCCGTCACTAGCAGTTTCGTCGGAAACGGTTACCGTCCATCCGCTACGATCGAACTTGTATTCGGCAGGGAAAGCCTCATCATACTTACTCCATGCCGTATAAAAAGTATCGATTGACTCTTCTTCCGGAATAAATAAAGAACGGAACTCAAACTCTTCACCCGCCTTGGCATCCGGACAGAATGTCGTATATTCTGCCGACGACATCCGGATAATACTTTCCGTACCATCATTTTTTACGTATCTGACTTCATTGGCTAATAAGCCTTCTGCAGCCGAATACCATTCCACCGAACCGCCTTTGTCCGTAAGTGAAATATCCTTTATACGACGGTCCATTAGGGAAACCTGATAATTCTCACCATAGGAAGTTCCAAAATCTGTTACAGACAAAGAACGATGGTCGAAATTATCCACCAGTTGTACAGTGAATGTATATGACTTCTCTTCCATGTTATCCAATACGACCTCGATGCTGTCATAGCTTGAATTAAAGGATACCGGAATAAGCAATGAATCCAATCCGTCGTTCCAATACAGATTTACCGATTTCACATTTGGAGAATTATATGTCCTGCAAAAAAACAGAATACGCTCTTTTCCCGCAATGAACGCAATTGAATCCGGTTTAGGAGCATAAATGATCTCTCCGCCTTCAATATACTCTTTATGCACATCCATAAAATCTTCACAGGAAGTAATCAGGAGAGTGCATGCTATAAATACTAATAAACTATATATTCTTTTCATGGTTTATATATTCTTTTTTAATTTATACTATTCAACCACTTCCCCATACAGATCCACCTCTGCCGGATGAGTAAAGGCAGAACCACCCCAGGTACTCAATATCTTAAGACGGATATAGCGTATCGGTTCCTGTGACAATTCAAAAGCAAATTCATGTCCTTCTTCAGCAGCCGTAATATCTTCATCCGTCACTGTTCCGCTCGGAGATCCGGAAGGTTTGACAACCAGACAATCCATCACTTTTTCCCATTCACTCCAGTCACCGCTCTGCGAAGGTGTTCCCGTCCCTTTGAACACATACACCTCGAAATCCAACGGATTTCCCCAGTTATAATACGAATCGGAATATTTACGCTGGAACATCACAACACGGCTGGGTTTCGCAACACATCCCAAATCGATGGTAAATGCGGCAGGCATGGAATTGGATGCCGAATGGCCGAAAGTATCATGGTCGTCGTCGATCAGATAGCTGTCCATCCCCTCCCAATTGGTAAAGCTGGCATCAGAACCCAATTTCATAACGACCATTTTCTTTTTATTCAGTTTTTCTTCGAAAAGCGGTGTTATCTGACCTTCCGAAGGGAAAATAGTATCGGAAGCGTTGTCAAAGTTATCCCGCATGATCATCCCGAAATAACGAGGCTCGGCTTTATAGCCGCGCAAGCTATAACGGTTCGAATCAGCTTCCGAAGTCATAATACGCATAGTCTGCATTTGCCCCAGCGAATCCTGTGCAAGAAACTCCATCGTCAAGGGAGCTTTGTCTTCATTCCGCCAGTTATATTGGGCACCGCCAAAATCCTGTACGATCGATATTGTCTTGATGGCTTTACTCAAAGAAGACTCCAATGGAGTAAAAGTCACTTCCACAGGATCCGACAATTCCTGAGCACGATTGATCACATAAATATTCGCTTTATTCGGGATGGTATCGTTATATCCTTCTATTTTGATCTTGTTCTCATAAAAAGAAGCAACTCTTTCCGTCTCTTTTCCATTCGTAAGCGTATAAACGGCTTTTACAGCCAGGATATCTTCCGAATTGGGAATGCGGTAGGAAACGACGGCACCACCGGCTATCGGTTCCACATTTACATCGGTCACCACTCCGGGTTTTCCCAGACTTCCGGTTATAGGTTCCAGTGTCTTTTCCGAACAAGAGCAAAGCAATAGAACCGAAGTCAGTATACTGAAATAATATTTCGTTTTCATAATTCTGTATTACATTATTAATTACCACCCCGGATTCTGTACCAATTGCGGATTATTCACAATATCAGACTCTGGTATCGGGGCAAAATAGTTTTTATAAGTAAATGACTGCGTATAGACCGTAGTCAAAGTATAATAATCCACGACCTCTTTGGCATTGACATTCCAACCCTGTATCAGACGGTTCTGCTCTTTCTGGGCTGTTTTCCAGCGGCGGCTGTCCCA
>ENA-ORRN01000370-ORRN01000370.1-human-gut-metagenome-genome-assembly--contig:-NODE-370-length-36101-cov-78.863508_pt1 | contig 36101 bp, 27 predicted proteins | sample MGYA00242174_ERZ509132 | MGnify/ENA primary metagenome ERZ509132 (study PRJEB26280, sample SAMEA2338671) | human gut metagenome | biome: human gut; feature: human-associated habitat; material: faeces... | reverse complement strand
GGATAAAGTTGGTAATTGATAAATCGCGCAGCTATACTCCTGCTGCGATATTTGTTTGCTGCAAATATAGCAACTATTTTTGAAACCACCAAATTTGTCGCGCACAATTTTCATGAAAAAAACAAAGCGACCACACTTCCCTTCAACGGGATGCGTGGTCGCTTAATGACGCTCGTCACACGAGGTGGCCGAGCGGTGGTGTCATTGCTTATTATTCGGCTTTGCCTGCGCTACCGAGCACATTCTCGATTTTGTGCTTGTAGAGGCGCTCCATTTCGTCGCGAGCCGGGCCGAGGTATTTACGCGGGTCGAATTCGGCGGGCTTTTCGGCGAAGACCTTGCGCACGGCGGCGGTCATAGCCAGACGGCTGTCGGAGTCGATATTAATCTTGCATACGGCGCTCTTGGCGGCCTTGCGGAGCTGCTCTTCGGGGATACCGATGGCATCGGGGAGCTTGCCGCCGTACTGATTGATGATGTCCACGTATTCCTGGGGCACTGAGGACGAGCCGTGCAGCACGATGGGAAATCCGGGGAGCTCTTTCATGACAGCATCGAGCACGTCGAAGGCCAATGGCGGGGGCACGAGGCGACCGTTGGCGTCACGGGTGCACTGTGCGGGCGTAAATTTGTAAGCGCCGTGGCTTGTGCCGATGGATATAGCCAGCGAATCGCAGCCGGTGCGTGTGGCGAAGTCTACCACTTCGGCGGGATCGGTATAGGTGTGGTGGTCGGACGAAACCTCGTCTTCGACGCCGGCGAGCACGCCGAGTTCGCCTTCGACAGTAACGTCATATTGGTGGGCGTAGTCGGCCACTTTCTTGGTGAGGGCGACATTCTCCTCATAAGGCAGGTGCGAGCCGTCGATCATCACGGACGAGAAGCCGCTCTCGATACAGCTCTTGCAAAGCTCAAAAGAGTCACCGTGGTCCAGATGGAGCACAATCTGAGGATGCTCCCAGCCCAGTTCCTTGGCGTAAGCGACAGCGCCCTGTGCCATATAGCGCAGCAGGGTGGCGTTGGCGTAAGCGCGAGCGCCCTTGCTCACCTGCAGAATCACCGGAGACTTCTCTTCGGCAGCGGCCTTGATAATGGCCTGCAGCTGTTCCATGTTGTTGAAGTTAAAGGCGGGGATGGCGTAACCGCCTTTGATGGCTTTGGCAAACATCTCACGGGTGTTGACCAAACCGAGTTCTTTGTAGCTAACCATTGTTGTGGAAATTATATATATTATATGTGTATTGTCCTATTGTACCTTACGGGGCGCGGCGTGGCAGCCGAAAGGCCCCTTTCCGGGATGCAAAGTTACGTCTTTTTTCAGAAATCCTCAAATCTTCTGTGGATTCCGTCTTTCAGGCAGCAAAATGTATGCCATAATAATGTCGAATCGGGCTATCGCGCGCTGAGTTCCCGTATACCTCGGAGTTTTAGGACACGGATGAATGTATGCGCAACCCGATTCGACATTCCACATTCGACATTCCACATTATTTTGTATCTTTGCACCCAAATACACTTGATAGTGACATGACCGATAGAGAGACAACAGCGACAGACGCCGCGCAGAGCGCCACAGACGAGCCGATACAACTGGACCTGCACGCCATAGTGCGTGCCCGCCTCGGACGCAAAGCTCGCTGGGTGCCGCGGTGTCTGGTGTCGCGACTGGCTCGTCTGATACGCCAAGACGAGCTCAATACCCTGCTGCGCGACAACTACCCGCGGCGCGGAGCAGACTTCTGCCGCGGCGTACTCTCCGATTTGGACGTCACCGTAGACATCGCCGAAGGTTCGCAGATGCCCGACCCCACGCAACGACGCGTCATCATCGTCTCCAACCACCCCCTGGGCGGCCTCGACGGAATGGCACTCATAGACATCTTCACGCGACACTACGGCGGACAAGTACACTTCATCGTCAACGACCTGCTGATGTCCATCGAACCCCTCACCGACGTATTTGTACCCGTCAACACCCACGCCGCCCAAAGCCGCAGCACCATAATATCCATCGAGGACGTACTGGCCGGCGACGACCCCGTACTCATATTCCCCGCCGGGCTGTGCTCGCGACTGAGCCCCGACGGCAAAACGATTACCGACCTGCCATGGCGCAAGAGCTTCGTCACCATGGCACGACAACACCGACGCGACATCGTCCCGGTGTACTTCTCGGGGGCAAACGCGCCCTCATTCTACCGCACGGCACGACGACGCCAACGACTGGGGCTACGCTTCAATTTCGAGATGGTACTGCTGCCGCGCGAAGTCTTCCGCGCCCGCGGACACCACTTCGAGATCTCGTGCGCTCCCGCCGTACCATGGACAAGCCTGCAAGGACAGACACCTCGACAGGCAGCCGACGACATCCGAAACACCGTATACAGCTTGGCACAACAATGCACATCACTCCCCGGACAATGAACAAGAAAATCATAGACCCTGTGGACACCGCCCTGATAGAGGCCGAATTGACACCCCAACGCTTCCTGCGCAAGACAAACAAGGCAGACAACGACATCTACGTCATAGACGCCCACACCTGCCCCAACACCATGCGCGAAATAGGACGACTGCGCGAAATCGCCTTCCGCACCGCCGGCGGCGGCACCGGAAAAGACTGCGACATCGACCAATACGACACCATGGAGCCGCCATGCCGACAGCTCATAGTCTGGGAGCCGGAAAGCCGACTGATACTCGGCGGATACCGCTTTATCATCGGCGAGAACATACGCATGACCGACGACGGACGGCCGCGCATCGCCACAAGCCACATGTTCGACTTCAGCGAAACATTCATACGCGACTACCTGCCCCGAACCATCGAACTGGGACGCTCGTTTGTACGCCTCGAGTACCAATCCTCGCGCGCCGGAGCCAAGGCCCTCTACGCCCTCGACAACCTCTGGGACGGACTGGGTGCACTCACCGTAGTATACCCGCAGATACGATACCTCTTCGGCAAAGTCACCATGTACCCCAACTACTCCTGCGAGTGCCGCAACATGATACTATACTTCATGAACAAGCACTTCCCCGACCCCGACCGACTGGTGCGACCGCGCAACCCACTGGACCTCCATATCGACACCGAAGCCATGCAAAAGCTGTTCAACGGCGCCGACTTCAAAGCCGACTACCGCATACTCAACACCGAGATACGACGCCTGGGATACAACATCCCACCCCTGGTCAACGCCTACATGTCGCTCTCGCCCACAATGCGAATGTTCGGCACAGCCGTCAACGACGAATTCGGCGATGTCGAAGAATCAGGCATATTCTTCGCCATCAGCGAGATATTCGAAGAAAAGAAAGCCCGTCACATCGCCACATTCCACCGATGAGACACCCACTGCCCCCATCGCTCCCATCTCTCTCAGCGCTCCCACTATTCCCATAGTTCCCACTGCGCAGCCCAATTCCACATTCCAAATTCCACATCATTCCACATTACCCTAAATGATAAACACCGCAATCATAGGCAACGCCGAATACTCCACCGGCGAACTCATACGACTGCTGCTCAACCATCCGGACGTCCAACTCCAATGGATATACTCCTCGGACAACGCCGGACACCCCGTCACCGACATCCACCACGGACTCATCGGCGAGACAGACCTGCGATTCACATCCACCGTGGACTACACGGACATAGACTGCATATTCTGCTGTACCCCGCACGGAACCACACGCCGTTTTCTGGCCGAACACCCCGTGCCCGAAGACACACGCATCATCGACCTCAGCGACGACCACCGCATCGAAGACGGAACACACGACTTCGTATACGGACTGCCCGAGCTCAACCGCAAACGCATAGTCCGCGGCGCACGACACGTCGCCAACCCCGGGAGCTTCGCCTCAGCCATACTGCCGGCACTCCTGCCGCTGGCCAAGAACCTGCTGATAAACAGCACAGTACACGCTACCGCCATCATCGGAAGCACCGACGAAATCAATCCGGGTCCCACCGCCAACTACTCGTGGCGCAACGACAATGTATCCATATACAAACCCTTCCAGCACCCCCACCTGACCGAAATACGCCGGACACTCTCACAACTACAATCCAGCTTCAACGCCCCCATAGAATTCATCCCCATGCGCGGATGCTTCTCGCGCGGAATACTGGCCGCACTATATCTGGACTGCAAAATATCGCTCGAACACCTGCGCGAACTTTACGAAGACTACTACAGCGACCACAACTTCACCTTCGTCACCGATAAAACGCCCGACCTCAAAGACGTCGTCAACACCAACAAGTGCATACTCCACCTCGACCGAATAGGCGACCGACTACTCGTAACCTCCGTCATAGACAACCTCCTCAAAGGAGCTTCCGGCACAGCCGTCCATAACCTCAACCTCCTCTTCGGTCTCCACGAACGCGTAGGCCTCAACCTCAAGCCCTCCGCATTCTGAAGCCAAACCTCATAAGAACTATGGGGACTATGGGAACTATGGAAAAAAATGAGAGCAATGCATCACTCCCGGCATTCTCATCGCCATCGCTCCCATAACACCTATTCACTCCCGGTATTCCCATCGCCATCGCACCCACTATTCCCACTATAACCATTATGGACAAAGAAAATAAGCCGCGGATGCATTACATGGACCTTCTCAAAGGCATCGCCATATTCATGGTGGTGATGGGACACGTCCTGACCATCTGCATACGCGACATCGACGCCGCCACCATCTTCAAAATCATCGGCGAAGTACACATGCCCATCTTCTTCTTCATCAGCGGATGGTTCACCTACAAAGCCACAGCCGACGGCCGCATACGTCGTCCCGACCTGCGCCGCCGCGCCATGCAACTCATTGTCCCCATGGTCATAGTCTCCACGCTCTGGGTGCTACAATTCCCCTACAGCGGACTGCGCTCACCCATGGCACCCGGCTTTGAAGGACTATGGACAAGCGAATACAAAAACGGATACTGGTTCACCCCCGTACTCTTCGTCATCATGGTCCTCTACGCCCTGCTCGCCCCCGTGATACTGCGGCGGAGACGCCCCGTACTCGCCATCACCGCCTCCATCGCCATCAGCCTCGCCCTATACGCTGTTATAGCGCACTTTGTACCTATCAAATACATCGGCATCACCTCCGCCCTGCTCATCCTCCAATTCCTCCCCATATTCATGGCCGGAGCCATCGCCAGACAACACCAAGACGACTTCATGCGCCTGATAGCCAACCCACGAGCCGTCACCCTCGCCATACTCGCCGGCATCCCCCTATTCTTCATCGCCGTATGGCCCTGGCGCATCCCCGCCCTCGAAAACATACCCTTCATCGTCCCCACAGCCAAAATGCTCTTCCAATTGGCTCTCGCCATCGTAGCCATGAACATCGCCGTACCATGGTCCGAAACCGCCTACGCCCCCGGACGCACACGCCCCGGACGCTTAGCCGTAATATGGGAATACCTCGGGCGTAAATCACTGGCCATATACCTGTTACACTACTTCTTCCTATTCCCCCTGACCTTCCTGCAACAGCCGGCACGCGACATGGCCCTCTCCATAGTGCCCCTGGCAGTCATCGCCGGCGCCGTCGCAGCCTGCATCATCGCCGTCACCCTCGCCGCCGAGTACCTGCTCAGCCGCAGCCCTCTGACAGCCCGCCTCATCTGCGGCAACTACAACACCATCAGTCCAAAGCAACAACAGCAACAGCAGCAGAAACGATAAGAGCAATAAGAGCAAGGTTGGTGGAAATAATGGGAGCAATGCATCACTCCCGGCATTCCCATCGCCCTCATAATTCCCATAATACCCTTATCACCCACTGCGCAGCCCAATTCCACATTATCTTAGCAGTCCGTTGAGATCCATCGAAAAGAACTCCTCAGCGCCGATGCCACCATCTCCAACCACAAAAGCCGCCTGCGGATTAAAACATCTACGGAATTTATCCAGGCCGGTCGTACACTTTTCGGCATTACTCTTGACCTCAATAGCCACAACAACCTCATTCTTGCGCAGCACAAAATCCACCTCATCATTTTTCTCGCGCCAATAAAACACCTCGAAACGCCCCGCAAAAGCCTGACAAATCAGATAAGCTCCCACCCCCGACTCAAAGATATGCCCCCAGGCCTTGCGGTCGGCGATAGCCTGCTCGAAAGACAGAGGACTATACAAAGTCTTCAGCGCGTTGTTATACACCTGCAATTTCGGGATACTTGCCCTACGCCTTGCCATATCGACACCGAACTTCTGAAGACCGCACAGCAAACCGCTCTCGTTCAGCAGATTAATATACCCGGCCAAAGTCGCCGCATTGCCGGCATCCTGCAACATCCCAAGCATCTTGTTCAGTGACAATAAATTACCCGAATATGCAGCGCCAAGCTCGAAAGTCTGGCGCAACAATGCCGGCTTGCTTATCGGAGTATCCATTAAGATATCCTTATTAATGGTGGCATCGATAATAGAAGATTGGATATACTGTCTGAAGCGGTCGAGATCGTCATACAAAAAAGCAGCACCCGGGTAGCCACCGTAATATATATATTGGTCAAGCGTCACCCCAAAACACTCATTCATCTCCCGAAAACTCCAATGACTCATACGAATCTCCTCGAAACGCCCCGCCAAAGACTCCGAAAGCCCCCTTTCCAACAATACTCGACTGCTGCCCAACAGAAGCACCCTTATATCGCGGTCGTAGAAAGTGTCATCATCCCACTCCTTCTTGACCACCTCGCTCCAATTAGCGATTTTCTGTATCTCGTCAATGACCAAAACAACACTTTTCCATCCGTTACTGCTCATGAGCGAACGCACAGCAGCCCAGCAATTCGATATCCAGCCGCCGTTAGTCGCCGGAACATTATCCGCCGAATAAAACATATACGGAGCATCCAAATCCTTCAATACCTGCTTCACGACAGTGGATTTCCCGACTTGGCGAGGACCCATTACAACCTGAACAAAGCGTCGCGGCTCCTTCAGACGCCTTGTAATTACTTGATATTCCGCTCTTTTATACATACTACAGAATTTTATGCAGTGCAACATAGAATTTTATGCAGTGCACTGCGTAATTTTACGCACAGCAAAGATAATAAATAATTCCGAAATCACGGCAACCCCACCCACACATTAAAAATCCCCGGAATTCCACATTACCACATTACCAAAGGCACAGCCCTATCCCATATTCCTTATTACCGAAGACACACTCCACATTATTCTTGTTTTGGCCGTTAGGCGAAAAAAGCGTAAATTTGTGGTCGTCGTCATAGGCGACATCACACCGATGTATACACACCCGATATGAACATCACAATAGTAGGCACAGGATACGTAGGACTTGTATCCGGAGCATGTTTCGCCGAAATAGGCGTCAATGTCACCTGCATCGACATCGACGCCGCCAAAATCGAGAGACTGAGACAAGGCCAAATACCCATCTACGAACCAGGGCTGGACGACCTGGTAAGCCGCAACGTAGCCGGCGGACGCCTGCACTTCGGCACAAACCTGTGCGAAGTCCTCGACGACAGCGACATAGTATTCTGCGCCGTAGGCACGCCCCCGGACGAAGACGGCTCGGCCGACCTAAGCTACGTCCTCGAAGTAGCACGCACCTTCGGCCGACACATCAAACACTACACCCTCCTGGTCACCAAAAGCACCGTCCCCGTAGGCACATCACAACTGGTCAAGCAAACCATACAAGCCGAATTAGACGCTCGAGGCTGCGACATCCCCTTCGAAGTCGCATCCAACCCCGAATTCCTCAAAGAAGGAGCCGCAATCAAAGACTTCATGTCACCCGACCGCGTAGTCATAGGCATCGAAAGCGAACGCGCCAGGCGCGTCATGGAACGACTATACAGACCGTTCCTGCTCAACAACTTCCGCGTCATATTCATGGACATAGCCTCCGCCGAAATGACCAAATACGCCGCCAACGCCATGCTCGCCACCCGTATATCATTCATCAACGACATCGCCAACCTCTGCGACCTCACCGGCGCAGACGTCAATATGGTACGCAAAGGCATAGGCAGCGACGCACGCATAGGCAGCAAATTCCTATACCCCGGCTGCGGATACGGCGGATCATGCTTCCCCAAAGACGTCAAAGCACTCATGCACATAGGCGCCAAACACGGATACACCATGCGCGTCATCGAAGCCGTAGACGCCGTCAACGAAGCACAAAAACTGCGCCCCATCGAAATACTACGCCGACGCCTGGGCAGCCTCTCCGGACGACGCATAGCCCTCTGGGGCCTCGCCTTCAAACCCGAAACAGACGACATGCGATGCGCACCCGCTCTCGTCGCCATAGACGCCCTGCGCCAAGACGGCGCCACCATACGAGTATACGACCCCGTAGCCATGAGCGAATGTCGACGACGCATGGGCGACACCGTAGAATACGCCTCCGACATGTACGACGCATGCGCCGACGCCGACGCACTGGTACTGCTCACCGAATGGAAACAATTCAGACTACCATCATGGAAAGTCGTCGCACGCGCAATGCGCGGCAACCTCGTAGTCGACGGACGCAACATCTACCAAGGCACCGACCTCGCCGAAGAAGGCCTCGAATACCACGGCCTGGGCATACCACCCACCGCCGCACGCCATCATTAGAAAAATTTTCACAATCAACATTCAACACCCCACATTACTATGTCCCGCATTCTACTGTCACTCGCCCATATGGGTGGCGGCGAAAAAAAATACGTAGATCACGCCTTCGAGACCAACTGGATAGTCCCCTTAGGCCCCAACGTCAACCTCTTTGAAGACATGCTCGCCGACTTCCTCGGCATCGAGCGCGGACGCGTCGTCGCCCTCAGCGCCGGCACCGCAGCCATACACCTGGGACTCGTCATGCTCGGCGTAAGCCACGGCGACGAAGTCATCTGCCAATCCTTCACATTCTCGGCCAGCGCCAACCCCGTGCGATACTGCGGTGCCAACCCCGTATTCGTCGACAGCGACCCCGAAACATGGGACCTCGACCCCGAAATCCTCGAGCAAGCCATCATCGACCGCCACGCAATCACCGGCAAATACCCCAAAGCCATCATCCCCGTATACCTATACGGAATGCCCGCACACATCGACCGAATACTCGCCATAGCCGCAAAATACAACATCCCCGTACTGGAAGACGCCGCCGAAGGCCTCGGCAGCGAATACCGCGGCCGCAAATGCGGAACCTTCGGAACATACGGCGCACTATCATTCAACGGCAACAAAATCATCACCACCAGCGGCGGCGGAGCTCTCATATGCCCCGACAAACAAGCCGCCGAACGCGTCAAATTCTACGCCACCCAAGCACGCGAAAACCGCCCATACTACTACCACAAAGTCATCGGATACAACTACCGACTCTCTAACGTCAGCGCCGGCATAGGCTGCGGACAAATGGAAGTCCTGCCTCAACACCTCCAAAGACGCCGAGACATCGACGCCCTATACGTCCGACTGCTCGCCGACATCGACGGCATCACCGTACACACCAACCCCTCCGAAGACTTCAACAGCAACTACTGGCTCACCACCATACTGCTCGACCCGGACATCATCACCGTCACCCCCGACCAACTCCGTCAAGCACTCGACGCCGCCGACATCGAAAGCCGACTGCTATGGCGACCCATGCACACCCAGCCCGTATACCAAGACGCGCCATACTACGGCGGCACAATATGCACCGACACCTTCGATCGCGGACTATGCCTCCCCAGCGGCTCATCACTCACCGACGACGACATCCACCGCGTATGCCAAACAATACGCCAAACAATACGGCACTGAACACTTCCCCTTGTAAAAAACCACGCCGTCACAGACACCGACAGACACTAACACCCAAGCATATACACACCATGCCCACAGCCCTCATCACAGGCATCACAGGACAAGACGGCTCGTACCTGGCCGAATTCCTCCTCGACAAAGGATACGAAGTACACGGCATCATACGCCGCAGCTCATCCTTCAACACCGCTCGCATCGAACACCTATACCTCGACGAATGGGTACGCGACATGCACCGCCGACGACTACTCACACTCCACTACGGCGACATGACCGACTCATCATCACTCATACGCATCATCGGCGAAGTACGACCCGACGAGATATACAACCTCGCCGCACAAAGCCACGTCAAAGTATCATTCGACGTACCCGAATACACCGCCGACGTCGACGCCACAGGCACACTCAGACTGCTTGAAGCAATACGCATACTCGGCCTCGAAAAACAATGCCGCGTATACCAAGCCTCCACCAGCGAACTCTTCGGCAAAGTACGCCAAGTACCCCAAAACGAAGACACACCATTCTATCCGCGCTCACCCTACGCCGTAGCCAAAATGTACTCCTTCTGGATCATGAAAAACTACCGCGAAAGCTACGGAATGTATACCGCCAACGGCATACTCTTCAACCACGAAAGCCCACGCCGAGGCGAAAACTTCGTCACACGCAAAATCACCCTCGCCGCCGCACGCATAGCACACAAACGCCAAGACAAACTCTACCTGGGCAACCTCGACGCACTACGCGACTGGGGCTACGCCGCCGACTACGTCGAATGTATGTGGCTTATACTACAACAGCCCCAACCCGACGACTTCGTCATCGCCACCGGCGAATACCACACCGTGCGCGACTTCACCACTCGCGCCTTCGCCCGCGCAGGCATCAACCTGCGATGGGAAGGCTCCGGCCTCGACGAAAAAGGCATAGACACCGACACCGGACGCACACTCGTCGAAGTCGACCCGCGCTTCTTCCGCCCTGCCGAAGTCGAACAACTCCTCGGAGACCCCTCCAAGGCACGCACAACACTCGGCTGGAACCCACGCAAAACATCCTTTCAAGCCCTCGTAGACATGATGGTAGACGCCGACATGCAACTCGCCCGAGAAGGCAAAATCTAAACAATCCCACAACAGCCACAACAGCCATAACAGCTATAACAGCCATACCGGCCACCCCCAAACCAAGACAATGCAAGATAACAACAACACCGCCAAGCCACTACTCGACCCAACGGCCAAGATATACGTCGCCGGACACCGTGGCCTTGTAGGCTCGGCAATATGGCACAACCTCATACAGCGCGGATACACCAACCTCGTAGGCCGTACCCACAGCCAACTCGACCTGCTCGACCCCATCGCAGTACGCACATTCTTCGACCAAGAACAACCCGACGCCGTAGTCCTCGCCGCCGCACACGTCGGCGGAATACTCGCCAACAGCACCTACCCAGCCGACTTCATATACCAAAACCTCCAAATACAACAAAACGTCATCGGCGAAGCATGGCGCCACGGCGTCCGACGCCTCGTATTCCTCGGCTCGACATGCATATACCCGCGTGAAGCACCCCAGCCCATGGACGAAGACGCACTGCTCACATCTCCACTCGAATTCACCAACGAACCTTACGCCATAGCCAAAATAGCCGGACTCAAACTCTGCGAAAGCCTCAACCGACAATACGGCACAGACTACGTCGCAGTCATGCCCACCAACCTCTACGGCCCCGGCGACAACTTCCACCTCGACAACGGACACGTCCTGCCCGTGATGATGCGCAAAATGCACCTGGCCCGGATGCTCCGACAAGGCGACTACGCCGCACTGCGGCACGACCTTACACGACTGCCCGTCAAAGAATTCGACCCCGCACTCTCAGACGCCGAAATAGACACCATACTACACCGATACGGCATATACGCCGACCGCCTCGAACTATGGGGCACAGGCACTCCACTGCGCGAATTCCTCTGGAGCCGGGACATGGCCGACGCAACCGTATACGTCATGCTACACGTATCATACAAAGACCTCGCCGCCGAACGCCGCGCCGCAGACAAACCACTGCGAAACATGCACATCAACGTCGGAACAGGCATCGAAATATCCATAGCCCGACTCGCCGAAAAAATACGCCGATGCGTAGGCTTCGAAGGCGCCATAATCTTCGACCACCGTCACCCCGACGGAACCATGCGCAAACTCTGCGACGTCAGCCGCCTGCACCGCCTCGGATGGCGTCATACAGTCGATCTCGACGACGGCATCGACCGCCTATACCGCTGGTACACCGACCCCGCCAACGACCCGGCCAACCGCTGAAAACCCGACAACCACGAAAACCACAAAAAAAAGCTCGACACATTGCCCACCCTCTGGATGCTCATATCACTGCTGGCCATCGAGATAGCCTATATCCCGATAGCACGACGACTGCACATAACAGCACCCGTCGACAGCCGCTCGTCCCACAACCGCCCGATGCTCACCTGCGGCGGAATCATCGTGCCACTGGCCGCCGTGATATTCACCGCCGTCACCCCACAGGCTCAAAACACCCAATGGATAACCATGGGCATATGCGCACTGACACTCGCCGCCGTCAGCATGTACGACGACATCCGACCACTGCCCCCCTGGCCACGACTGCTGCTCCAAATCATCGCCGTAGCCATCACATTCAAAAGCCTCTGCTATCCCGGAGCCTTCGACATCTACCTGCTGATCATCATCTTCGGCGTAGGATGCATCAACGCCGTCAACTTCATAGACGGCATCACCGGAATGCTCGCACTATACACCCTCGTGGTCCTCGGCTCAATGCTATACGTACTGCACGGCACCACATCCATGCCCGAAGCACCGATGTACATCCACTTCTGCATCATCCTTATGGCCGCCATGACCATATTCGGCATATTCAACATCAGCCGCAAAATCTTCGCCGGAGACGTCGGAGCCATCACCCTGGGATTCCTTATAGTCTACATCCTCACCACCATGATACTCGCCGAAGGAGACGCCACCATGATGATATTCCTCATAGTATGCCTCTTCGACGCCGGACTCACAACAACCCAACGCCTCTTCGCCGGCGAAAACATCCTCACCCCACACCACAAATTCATCTTCCACCTGCTTATACGCCAATGGCAGCTGCCGCACATCGTCGTCTCGATATGCTACGCCCTGCTGCAACTGCTCATCAACGCCATATACTTCCTCATCCCGCCACAACAACACCTGACATACTTCATCATAGTATTCGCACTGCTCACAGTGACATACTTCGCCATACGCTTCGCCCCGCGCAGCCGCACACAACACCAATGACAACCCGCACGACAAAATTGGAATCCGAACCCTCCGAGAAAACAGAGAAATCCGTGTCCTCCGAACACTCAGACCCCTCCGAACACTCAGAGAAAACAGAACACTCCGAACACTACAGCCCATGCCCGGCGCAGCCCGTTCCACATTCCCCATTCCACATTCCACATTCCCCAAAGGCCTACCATAAGGCGCAATTAACATTCCTGGGCACAGGCACATCCACCGGCGTCCCGCAGATAGGCTGCCAATGCCCCACTTGCACCTCCGACGACACGCGCGACAAACGCCTGCGCGCCAGCGCACTCGTCCAAACAAGAGACACCGGCATCCTCATAGACTGCGGCCCCGACTTCCGCCAACAAATACTACGCGCCGGCTCCCCGGCACTCGACGCCCTCCTGGTCACCCATAGCCACTACGACCACGTAGGCGGCATAGACGACCTGCGCCCATACTGCAACATCCCGGCACTGCGACACGGCACCACCGGACCCTTCCCCGTATATTGCAGCGAAGACGTCGCACACGACCTGCGCACACGCGTCCCATACTGCTTCGCCAGACACCTATACCCCGGCGTACCCACCTACGACATACACATCATCGAACCATACAAAGAATTTCATATCAACCGAATACGCATACTGCCCGTCACCGTCATGCACGCACGACTGCCCATACTCGGATTCCGCATATACACACCCGACAACGCCCACAGCCTCGGATACATCACCGACTGCAAGACACTGCCACAACAATCCATAGACGCCATGCGCGGCGTAGACACCCTCATCATCAACGCCCTGCGACACAAACCCCACATGTCCCACATCAACCTCGACCAAGCCCTCGCCCTGATACAAGACATCAACCCGCGCCGAGCCTACCTCACCCACCTGAGCCACGACATGGGCACCCACGCCGCCACCGCCGCCACCCTGCCGCCAAACGTCAACATCGCCACAGACACCCTACGCATCACACTACCCTAACCCAAACCCTTCGCCGAAAAAAAAAGAATTGGCCGTTTGCCGGATAATGCGTACATTTGCACAATACATATATTATATAAGACCTTAGTATAAGGCAACAACACAACCGGACACAAAAAAACGGCTTATATGCCCCAAAAACACTCAGACACATGAAAGCAACATCGACACTACTGGCAGGCGTCATCATACTCGCCATGGGACTGATACTGATAATATGCCACAACACCATCACCGGGTCAGGCATAGTCACCGCAGGCGGCATCATATTCGTGATTTCGGCACTGGTAGACATAGTACTATACATCGGCGGGCGCAACCGCGAAGGACAGCGACGCAAGCGCGGCGCCGCCCTCGTCTTCGGATGGATAGTAAGCGTGGCCGCACTACTGCTGGGTATCAGCATGTTCGTGTTCAACGACACCTTCACACAACTCATCGCCCCGATGTTCGGCATCCTGGTACTGCTGGGCGCCCTGGTGCAACTATGGATACTGACCTACGGCACACGTCCCGTGCGCATGCCGCTGTGGCTATACACCATACCCGGCCTTATGGCCATATGCGCCATCCTGATATTTGTCGGCGGATACACCGATTCGACAGTCAACATCCTGACAGGCAGCGCACTCACCATATTCGGCCTCGGCGGTTTTGTCGAGAGCGCACTCCTGGGGCTTGCGCGACGCCGCATGATGCACGACCAAGCCCGACGTGATGTCATCGAAATACAACCCCACGATGACAGGCGCTGAGCCACGCGCCGCCGCATCCTATCCCTGGGTGTGGTTCGACCTCGACGACACCATCTGGAATTTCACCGACAACTCCTTAGAGGCGCTGGCCCAACTCTACGAGGCCGAGCACCTAAACCGCTGGTGGGCAGACGTAGACAGCTGGCGCGACAACTACCACCACCACAATACGATGCTGTGGGCACTATACACCCCCGGGAAAATAGATCGCGACACCCTGCGGCGCGAACGCTTCCGCCGCCCACTGCTGGACGCCGGAGTCGATGCAACCACTGCCGACGCCATCGCCGAGCACCTCGACAGCGAATACCTGCGACGCCTGGCGCTGCTTCCCAACGTCATAGAAGGCGCACACGCCACACTCAAAGCACTACGCGCCGCCGGATGCCACATAGGCATACTCTCCAACGGCTTCAAAGACACACAGCAACAAAAACTGCGATCCTCGGGCCTCGATGCACTGGTAGACCTGGTAGTACTCAGCGACGACATCGACGTCAATAAACCCGACCGCCGAATATACGACTACGCACGACAACGCGCCGCCGCCCTCTACCCCGAAATACCATGCACCCCCCGCGACTGCCTTATGGTAGGAGACAACGCCGACACAGACATTCGCGGCGCACTGGATGCCGGATGGGACGCCATATGGCTCAACCCCAACGGCACACCACGACCCGACGCCCCGGCCAACCGCGCCCGCAACATCCCAAGCCTCCAAGCGCTCCTCCAACAATAGAAACACAAAAACATCGAAAACATAAAAGCCGCGAAAAATAACAACAACAAGAGCAATGGCGGCCCCCCCATAACTCCCATAATTCCCATAATTCCCATAGCTCCTATAATTCCCAAATTCCCCCCCTCCCGCAAAATCCAAACCACTCCAAACCCATAAAACCCAAAAAATCAAAGAAATTTCTCCAAAAATGCGTGCCGAATCAAAAAAAATTACGATATTTGCAGTCGAAAAATACGAGACGAGCGCGACATCCCCGCAAGACTTAGTGCCGCGCCCGGTTCATTAACGCGCTAATCAACTGAATATAATAACATAAACAAAAAACGTAACAATGACTAAAGCCGACATCGTTAACGAAATTTCGAAAACCACAGGCATCGAAAAAGCCAACGTGCTCGAAACAATAGAGAAATTCATGGAAGTAGTTAAGGACTCACTCGCCAACGGCGAAAACGTGTACCTCCGCGGCTTCGGTAGCTTCATCATCAAAGTACGCTCCGAAAAAACAGCCCGCAACATCTCCAAGAACACCACCATCATCATTCCCGAGCACAAGATTCCCGCATTCAAGCCCGCCAAGGTCTTCATGCAGGAAGTTAAGGACAAATAAGACGCCTGAGAGTGCGAAAGCACTGCGGACAACCCGCAATGCACCTTAGCACGCCAAAACGTATACACTAACCAAAATCCAAAAACAGACACAATGCCCAGCGGAAAAAAGAGAAAAGGCCACAAGATGGCCACGCACAAACGCAAGAAACGTCTGCGCAAAAACCGTCATAAGAAGAAATAAGACGGCTCCGGCGGCATAATACGCCGGGGAAGATACAGTAGGCGGCGCATGCGCCGCGCTGTAGTCACAAAAGGACAAGCCGTAACGCGGGGGAAAGCACGGCAAACCACAGGGTAGAGCGGTATCGATGACGACACACAACGCTCCCCGACGGTTGGCCGGACACCTCGGCCATACGGCTTGCCTTTTTTCATTTTCTTATGCCGGGGTCGGCAAATTCCAAAGAGCCCAAAGAGCCCAAAGAGCCCAAAGAGCCCGGAATACCCGGAGACCACGCCGCCTATCATAGCCATAACAGCTATAAATAGCCATAACAGCCATAAATAGCCAATACGGCCGCCACAGCGTCCCTGCGCCCCCCCCGGCAAATGTAACACCAAACCATAAACCACACACGATGAAAAGCGAACTCGTCATAGATGTACAGCCCTCCGAAGTGTCCATAGCACTGCTGGAAGACTCGCGCCTGGTATCGCTGCAAAAGGAGGCCCGCAATATCGCCTACGCCGTAGGCGACATTTACAAGGCCAAAGTCCGCAAGCTGCTGCCCGGCCTCAACGCCGCCTTCGTCAACGTGGGTTATGAAAAAGATGCTTTTTTACACTACTTGGACCTCGGGCCGCACTTCGCGTCCTACTCCGAGTTCATGTCCAAGCTGCTGGATGACAAAAAACGCATTCCACAGCTTTCACGCCAAAAAATCCTGCCCGACATAGAAAAACAGGGCAAAATCGCCGACCAACTCGAAGCCGGTCGCGAAATCATGGTGCAGATAGTCAAAGAGCCTATATCCACCAAAGGCCCGCGACTGACCACCGAGCTATCGTTCACCGGACGCTACATGGTGCTGATACCCTTCCAAGACAAAATTTCCGTATCACAGAAGATTAAGTCCGGCGAAGAGCGCATGCGCCTGCGCCAGCTCCTGGAAAGCATCAAGCCCAAGAACTTCGGCGTCATCATCCGAACCTCCGCCGAAGGCAAGCGCGTGGCCGAGCTCAACAACGAACTCAAAACCCTGCTCAAATGCTGGGAAGACGCCCTGGCCAAGACACAACGCGCCAAAGCGCCCGCACTCGTCTTCGAAGAAGAAAGCCGTATCGTCGGAATGCTCCGCGACGTCTTCTCACCCTCCTTCGAAGCCATATACGTCAACGACGCCGAGACATACGACCAGATACGCAATTACGTGGCACTCATCGCCCCCGAACGCGTAGACATCGTCAAGCTCTACGACAAACCCGAGCCAATCTTCGACACCTACGCCGTTACACGCCAAGTCAAGGCCTCCTTCGGCAAGACCGTATCCTTCAAGGCCGGAGCATACATCATCATCGAGCACACCGAAGCACTCCATACCATAGACGTCAACTCCGGCAACCGCACCAAAGCAGACACAGACCAGGAAACAAACGCCCTGGACGTCAACCTGCGTGCCGCCGACGAAATTGCACGACAACTGCGCCTGCGCGATATGGGCGGCATCATCGTCGTCGACTTCATAGATATGGCCAAAGGCGAACACCGCCAGCAGCTCTACGAGCACATGAAAGAAGTCATGGCCAACGACCGCGCACGACACAACATCCTGCCGCTAAGCAAATTCGGTCTGATGCAAATCACGCGCCAACGCGTGCGCCCCGTACTCGACATCACCACCACCGAGACCTGCCCCTCATGCTTCGGGAAAGGCGAAATACAACCCTCGCTGCTGTTCACGGACACCCTCTACGAGAAGCTCCATTACATGATTGACGACCTCGGCATCAAAGACTTCACGCTCTACGTCCACCCCTATGTCGAAGCATACCTGCGCAAAGGATGGCTCTCAAGCCTTTACCGACGCTGGCGCCGCAACCTCGGCGTCCGCTTCGGCCTCGTCCCCGACCAGTCGCTGGCCTACCTGCAATACCGCGTCGTGGACAAAGAAGGCAACGCCATCGACCTCAAGCAGGAAAAAGACACACAGCAAAGCAGCGTAGCCAAGACACGACGACGCCAAGACGCCGCACGCGCCGAAGCCGAAGACGCCGCGCCCGAAAAAGCCGAAAAAGCCAAGAAACCAAAGGCCGAAAAGACTGAGAAAACCGAGAAGCCCAAGGCCGAAAAGCCCGGCAAGACAGCCAAGGCATCCGAGACCCCGAAATCCCCCAAGAAAGAGAAAAAATCCGAGAAAACAAGCGGCACGGACACGCCCAACGTAAAAACCGCGCCCGCCGAGACATCCGCCGCGTCTGCCGCCGCTCCCGCCGCACCCGCACCCGCCGAAGCTCGAATCACCGCCGAGGACGACGCATCCTCCGCACGCTCCGACGTCGAAGCCAAGGACAAGCCCGGACGAAACAAACATCGCCGACGCAGCTCGCGCGCAAGAAAGCAGGCCGCAGCCCCGACAAGCTCAGAGAACTCGGAGAATTCAGAGAACTCAGAGAACTCGGAGAAATCCAAAACATCCAAGAAATCAGAGGCCAAGCCGACAGCGTCAGAAGCCAAGCAGACCTCAACCACCGCGTCCAAGTCCGCAGACGACCCGACGCAACAATAGCATCAACCATAACCCCAATTGCGATACACAACACGGAGGCGCCCGGCTCTAATGCCTGACGCCTCCGCTTTTTTTCACCGAACACCCGAAAGATACTGCCTCAAAATAACAGACTCAACAGGAGAGGCATAATGACTAATTACCCCCAAGGTCAACGGTTTTGGGATAGGGTTTCAGCCAATATGTTTCAGTAATAGGGTTTCAGTATATAGTGTTTCAGTAATAGTGTTTCAATAATAGAGTTTCAGTCAGTGTATCTGAGTCGATTTTGCTCAAGCCGGTGATTTTGGCCCTCGTGTCGTGGCATACACCTATCCCCAAAAACTCTCGAAGCGTACAAAAATAAATGAAAGCCGTAACAAAAAAACACTAACGAAATGCGTGTGCATCAACCATTTTTTTGTAACTTTGCACGCGAATAGTGCTTATACGATTTTCATAGCACTACAACTATGAGCACTTGCCTGATAATTATTCACCTAAAAAAATAAAAAGGTAGACAACCTACCACTTACTTAACTTACCACATGAAAAAGCTCCTGACGTTAATAGCCATGGCGCTACTTCTGCCGATAGGCACCTACGCCGCGACATACATCAAAGGCAAACAGGTGGCAACCATCGACCGAATGTACCAGTTTGTCAAGTCCAAAAACCCCGGTTTCGACCGCGAAATCGCCGTCCAAATGTACAAGATGGGCGAAAAATACGGCATACGCGGCGACATTGCCCTGTGCCAATCCTGTATCGAGACCGGATGGTTCAAATATACCGGCGGCACTGCAGTGACCCCCGATGACCACAACTATTGCGGCCTCGGCGTCACCCAAAAAGGCAAAAAAGGCTGCCAATTCGCCACCGTAGCTCTGGGCTGCGAAGCCCAAATCCAGCACCTCTTTGCATACGCGTGCACAGATGCACTGCCATACCCGAAGGTAGATCCGCGATTCAACTACGTGAGCCGCGGCTGCGCCCCCACCTGGGAATCCCTCGGCGGCAAATGGGCCTCAGCAACCAACTACGGCACACAAATCCTCGCGGTATACAACCAAATGATGGCCTTCAACGTGGCCAACCCCACGCTGAAAGCCTCCAAAACCTCGCTGAGCTTCACCGTCGAGAAAGGCAAAGTCTCGTCAGCACAAAGCGTCACCATCACCGGGTCCAACCTCTCGTCCAAAATCGTGTACAACGCCGCATCCAAAATGGCCTCCGTGACCACCTCCGGATGGGACGACTACACAGGCGGCACGATGTCCATCAAGGCTGACGCATCAGGCCGGGCCGCAGGCTCTTACGAGACATACGTGGCCGTACAAAGCGGCTCGGGCAGCAACCTCAAGCGCGTCGAAATCAAGGTATACATCACCGTCACCGAACCCGCAGCAGCGCCCTCGCTGAGCGCCACACCCGGCTCGCTGACACTTAGCGCCACTCGCGGACAATCCAACCCCACAGCCACCATTTCGGTCAAGGCAGCAAGCCTGACAAGCGATATCAGCTACAACAGCAGCACCTCGACATTCACCGTCGCACCGGCCTCCGGATGGAATGCCCGCACCGGCGGCAACCTCATCGTCACCATGGACGCCTCCAAGAGCGCCGGCAACTACAGCGGATACGTAGCCATCTCCGGCGGCGGTGCCTCACGAGTACAAGTCAACATCTCCGGCACCATCACCGAACCCGCAGCCAATCCCACGTTAAACGTCTCACCCTCGACACTGACGCTATCCTGCACACAGGGCGACGCCAACCCCACGGCCACTGTCACCGTGAGCGCCTCCAACCTCACCTCCGGACTGATATATGACATCAACGGCAACGGATTTACCGTCACTCCGCAAAGCGGATGGAACGGAAGCACCGGCGGACGCCTCACCGTGGCTCTGGACGCCTCCAAAGCCGCCGGAACTTACAACGCCACACTGACCGTCAAAGGCGGCGGCGTCACCACACGCAACGTCACCATCACCGGCACCATCAAGGACAAAGGCACAACTCCCGACCCGACACCCTCCACCGAACTAAAGCTCAAAGAGGTATGGAACCTGAGCACCACAGCCAATACCGCCACGGACTGGTCCGACAAATTGCGCAACTTCGACTACTGCGACGGATACCTCTACGCCATATACAACAACTCCGAAGTCATCGTTCTGGACGCACGCACGGCAATGAAGGTCGGCACTCTTGACAAAGGCTCGGTAGTGACCGGCGGAACACTCGCGCTATGCGATGTACGATGCTTCGAAGGCAAGATCTACGCCTGCAACCTCGCCGCCTCCGGCAAGGAACTCCGCATATACGTCTGGGACAATAAAGACTCGCAGGCAAGACTGTTTTACAGCACCACCGACCTGCAAGGAGCGGCTCGCTTAGGCGACTGCATGGAAATTGTCGGCAACGAAAACGATATGTGGTTTGCATTCTGCAACGACGACGGCACAACGACACGCATCGTTGAGTACCACCGCGCCAACGGGTCGTGGACAGCCAAATGCACCAACGCCACCGCCAACGGCGCACGCCTGGCCAGCGGCATCAGCTCGCGCGTACTTCCCACCGGCAACGGATACTGGATTGACGGACAGGGCATACTGCCCACCTTCTGCAACCTCAGCGGCGTCAAGCAATACGCCCTCACCGGCGAAAGCGTACTACAAGGCAACGCCTGGAAGGAATTCGTCTACGGCGGCCGTAAATACATGTTCGTCACCACATATCTCAACAAGAGCGCCGCTTCCATCGCCGACGGCACCATGCGCCTGTACGACGTCACCGACGGCTACGACAAAGCAAAAGCCATGGGCGACTATCCCGCCAACGGCCTCGGCGCCACCCGCAACACCTCATTCACCGGAGGCATCGAATACAATGTCGCCTCGTGTCAGGGCATCGAAGCCTGGGTGATGATTACCGGTCAGGGCCTTGCATACTACAGCTCATGCACCACAAGTCCGGTAGACCCCGAGCCCGGACCCAATCCCGAACCCAATCCCGAGAAGCCAGCGTCACTACCCACTATGTTCAGCACCGACTGGGAGTACAGCTCCGCACAAGGCACCTCGACATCCTATATGAACCCCTCGAATGTCAATACGCGCAATATGGTGCTCAACGGCGACAACCTGTACGTACTGCAACGCAGCAGCGACGATGCCAATATCCACATTGTGAATGCCGAAACCGGTGTACAGAAAGGCACACTGGACAACGGCAGCATCGCCGCCGACACATATCGCTATTTCTCCGTGGCCAATCTCTCGGGCACCATAGTGGCCTGCAACGCAGCACTGAACGCCGCCTCTACCCTCAAGGTCTATGCCTGGAACGGCGATAACGCCACACCCGCGACAATCCTCAGCACCACCAACCACGGCGGCCGCGCAGGCGACCTGATGTGCGCCTCCGGCACCATCAACAACGGCAAACTCTACTTCGCATCCAATACCGGGTACGCCGGCAAAGTGTATGTGTACACCGTCACCAACGGCACGGCCAACGCCACTCCGCAGGTGATTACACTCAAAGACGCCTCCGGCAAAGACTTTGACCTGGGCGGCGGATTTGCAGTCATCGAAATACGCGTAGACGAACAAGGCCGCATCCTGGCCAGCGGCAAAGGCGGCGCCACAGCCCTATTCAGAGCCGACGGCACACATATCGAGTCTATGAAAAATACGGCAGTCGGCGACAACACCTACGGCAGCAGCTGCCAGATGTTCGCGTTCGGCGACTATACCCTCGCCGCCTCCGTGACCTACGCCACCGGCGTCAAGGGCGGACGCCTCAACCTCATAGACGCCACCAACGGCCTGTCCAATGCCTCGCTGATACACAAATATCCGGCGCTGAGCAGCGCCACGGGCGCATCGAACAGCACCTTCGTAAGCACGGCCATAGCACGTGTCAATGGCGCTAAAATCAACCTATGGGTACTCGTGCCGGGGCAGGGCATAGCCAAGTACACTGCTGCGGCCACCTCCGGGTCAACCTCGGTGAATGACTTCGCAAACGCCGCCGACCGAATGACCATAGCGCTCGAAGGCCGCACCATCCGCGTACTCGGCGTCGAAAAAGCCAATATCGCCGTGTACACCCCCACCGGAGCACTTGTGGCCTCAGCCAATGCAGACACCATAGATGCAGGCAACCTTGCACCCGGCATCTACGTGGCAACCGCAGTCAGCGCCGATGGACAACGTGCAGCCGCACGCGTGCTTGTGCGCTAAATCCCGACTACACATTCTATTCCCTATATAACGACACAGGGCGTCTCCGGATATTCTCCGGCGGCGCCCTGTCTTTTTTGTAAAGTATAGATGTAAAGTATAGACCCCGCGTCTTTCGTATCCCATACGGAGATATTGCTGCACATAGCAATATGTAAAACACATGTAATACAGCAACCGTCTTGTTTATAGAAAGATAACAGCATTATTGGCGAGTTGTTAATACTAAACATTGTTAAATATTGCAATATATTTTGCATTTACGAGATTTACGGCGTAACTTTGTACACGAAGACCGGTTGTAGGATCGGGCAAGAGAGCATAGTATCGTGTCCTCCTGTCGTGTTTTCGAGCTGACGACGCATAGTTGCGGCGAAAGCTTTTTCCGAATTGTTCCCCCACCCCACCCGGCGGGCATACTCTTATGGCTCGGGCATATACCCCTCCCGTAAACACCACTCTGACATACGATTGCGTCCTTCGCAACACACACTCCTTTCCGCCGACGCGGAAAGAATGCCGTACAAGTCAAACACTTGTACGCATAGCAGAAACTTCCAAAAAAAATTAACAACAAAAAACCTTAATACACATGATAAATACGGGGTTCCAAAAAAGTCTGACGGGACTTCAATCCAAGATGCTCAACTTTGCGTACACACTGACCTCCAACCGCGACGACGCGCAGGACTTGACGCAAGACACGACACTCAAGGCGTTGACCAACGAAAAAAAGTATGCGACGAATATCAACTTCAAGGGCTGGGTATTCACAATAATGCGCAACATATTCATTAACGAATACCGCCGCAAAGCGCGTTCGGGCGTGATATCGGAAACTGCGGACGCCCCGGCACGCATAGACTTGGCACAAGACAGCTCGGCCGAAAGCCCCGAAGACGTTTATGGCGCCAAAGAAATCACGCAGGCCATCAACACCTTTCCCGAAGAATACAGGCGCCCCTTTGCGATGCATATTGCCGGATACAAGTACTCCGAGATAGCCGAGAAGACAGGCTTGCCCTTAGGCACAGTCAAGTCGCGCATATACGCGACACGCAAGCGTTTGCAGAAGCAACTCTCCGATTACAAATAAACTCTCCGCCAAGTGCTGCGGCGTGCATCGGCGTAAAAGCCTAAGGTCCCTAAGACCCCTAAGCTCCTTGGAATAATTCCACACTCCGCATTTACATCTGCGTGCCGCTTTGCGAGCAAGCAGATGTACAGTTGCACGTTAGCGAAAAAACGCGTAAATTTGCATAAACCCATTACACGACTTATGTCTTTTTACGCACGATATGGCAAACGTGCCATAGACACCATATTTTCGGTGTTGGCACTCATAATATTATCCCCAATATTGATATTGGTTGCGGCGATGCTGTTTTTCAGCTACGGCTGCCGCAATCCCTTCTTTCTGCAACAGCGTCCCGGACGCCACGCCAAGATTTTTAAGATAGTGAAATTCAAGACGATGTCCGACCGCCGGGATGCCGATGGCGAATTGCTGCCCGACGAGCAACGTCTGACACGTTTGGGGCGTTTTGTACGCTCGACATCCTTGGACGAACTGCCACAGCTGGTCAACGTTCTTGTCGGGGATATGAGCCTTATAGGCCCGAGGCCGCTATTACCCAAGTATTTGCCGCTATATTCGCAGCGGCAGGCGCGTCGCCACGAGGTGCGTCCCGGCATCACAGGCTGGGCACAGTGCCACGGGCGCAACGCCATATCCTGGGGGCAAAAATTCGAGCTTGACGTATGGTACGTAGACCATATTTCGCTGAAGACCGACTTGTCGATTGTATGGACAACGGCAAAGAAAGTGCTTAGGCGAGCCGACATATCATCGGCCACCTCGGCGACCATGGAAGCCTTCGACGGCCACAACTGATACCGGCAGTATGTCAAAGCAACAAATCCCTGTCGCTGCGGCGCAATATATTGCGCTCTTACAGAGATTTACGGTTTTTACAAGCCTTCCTACCGGGTCGTTGTCTTGCTACCTTGCAGAATTCCGGCGTAAAAATTGAGCAACGCCTGTCGCACCTGCGATGCCGACCAATAACGCAGCACGTGGTCGCGACAATGTCCGGCCATGCGTGCACGCACACCGCTGTCGCGCAGCGTATCCATGGCTGCCTCCAGAGCCTTGGCATCGCCGGGAGCGACAATGACGCCATTGTAATGATTCTCGATAATTTCGCGCGAGCCGTTGATATCCGTCACTATTGACGGCAATCCCATGGCTCCGGCTTCCAAGACTACATTAGGGAACCCCTCGCGGTGCGAAGGAAATACAAAGGCGTCTGCCCCGACGAGGTACGGCCGCACATCGGCCTGCTCGCCAAAGGCGCGTATACCCGGGTGCGAGGCTATGGTGTCGCGAGTATCCTTGTCCAACGGGTCGAGGTCATCCTCGGTGCGTCCCACCAGCCATAGTCGTGCGCCGTGGTCCTTGTCGTAGACGTCCGCGAACGCCCGTACCAATTCGGCTATGCCCTTGTCCGCCACGAGCCGTCCCACAAAGACATACACCATAGAAGCTTCCGGGTCGTCCCGGCGAAGGGTCTTTGCAGTCTGCCGCACGCCGGGGTCTTCCGGGTTGTAGTATTCGGGGTCGATGCCACGCACATTTCCGTGTCCCAATATGACCATGGACCGGCGAGTGATGCCGCCGCGCACCATATCATCGCGCACACCGCGCCCTTCGGGATTGATGACAGTGGCGCAACTACACAGCAGACGATCCATAGCCTTGAGTATCGAGCGCTTAAGTCCGTGCGAAGTCGGCCATATCAGCCCGGTGAAAGTATGCATGCGGTTGGGTACGCCGGCCAAACGCGCGGCGAGCATACATATCAGGCCGGCCTTGGGCGTCATCGAGTGTACGAGCCAAGGCCTCTCGCGACGCATAAGCCTATACATACGCCACAGCGAGCGTAAGTCGCTCAGCGGCGCAATGTGCCGCTGCATGGGTACGCCTATCGTGCGCACACCGGGGAGGTGCGACATGCGCTCCAGCGCTTCGTCAGGATTTGACACAGCCACAATATCGTATTTATCAACGAGATACGGCAGCATTGGCGCACAAAAAGACTCCAGCGAACTGCCGATGGTAGTGGCACGTATAATTTTAGGTTTTGAACCTTCCGAGGCTTTGGATCTTTTCATAATAGCATGGCTCTTTGGTCGAATGTTGCGGCGCCACTTTCCCCGAGAACACCCGAAGGAGTGTCAAAATAGGTGTCCGTGCACCTTAACGACAAGGGCGCGAGATGTCATCAAAGGATTATTTACCTGCAATCCGGTATAATATCATTATACTGCGCGGGCGTAATGTATTGCGCCCCTACATTGCGTTACTATTATGACACACGCTCCCTATGACGCTGCTGTCGATGCAAAGTTAGCGCTTTTAGGCGGCATATACAAAAAAAGCAGGGAAGTCGTATGACTTCCCTGTCAAGTGCTGTAGCGGGACCGAGAATTGAACTCGGGACCTCCGGGTTATGAATCCGACGCTCTAACCAGCTGAGCTATCCCGCCGTTTTGCGAGTGCAAAGTTAAGCACTTTTTTCGGCCCGGCCAAATATTTTGCAGCTTTTTTTGTTTTTGTAGAGTCAAGTGGTCGGTTTTTTTATTCTTGCGACATTGTGCAAAAATTCGTACCTTTGCGCGTTATGGCACGTAAGAGAAAAAGAGTCCTGTTTATCACCGGGCCGCTGAACGGCGGCGGTGCCGAACGCGTCCTGGTAGACGTACTACGCCATTGGAATCGCAGGCGTGCCGACGTAGACCTGTTGCAGATCGTGGGCGGCGGCATTCTCGACGCACAAGTGCCGGAATGGGTTGGCCGCTTGTGTGCCTGGCCGGGATACTGCCGCGACTTTTCGGTGGCGTACAATCTCAGTCGGCGCCTGCATGTGCACGGACCTCTGCGGCACCGACTTCGCCAAGCCTGTGGCGGCAACCTCGACGGGTATGACGCCGTAGTCAGCTTTCTCGAAGGCCTGCCGCTGTTGTGCCACGCTCTGATTGCGCCCCGTTCGGCTGTGAATGTCTCGTGGGTACACTCGGACATCTACACCGCGCCATACGAGCTATCGCAGTTCGGCTGCGAACGGCGCGAACGCCGTGCTTATACAGCCATGGATGCCGTTGTGGGTGTCAGCAATGGGGTTGTCAATGCCTTTCGCCGTCGTTTTCCCTCGCTTAAGACGCTCGAATTGTGCACTATATACAATCCCGTGGATGCCGAGGCGATATGTACGCAGGCGGCTGCCGCCCCTTTGGACTTTGAAGGCGGGCATCGCGACGGGGTCTTTGACATCGTGGCCGTGGGACGTCTCACCGACCAAAAGCGCTTTGACCGCCTTGTGCGCCTTGCGACAGCCTTGCCGGGGCATACTTCGCGCCGTTTTCACATCACTATAATCGGCGACGGAGAATTGCGCAACGACCTGCAGCAGCAGATAGACGCCGCCGGTGTGAGCGACAGCGTCACCCTTGCCGGATATGCCGCCAATCCCTACGGGCGTATGTCTGACGCCGACCTACTGGTATCGTGTTCCAATAGCGAGAGTTTCTCTCTGGTGGTAGCCGAAGCCATGGTGCTGGGAGTGCCGGTACTGGCAACGCGCACGGCCGGGCCTTCCGAGCTTATAGGCGAAGGGACACGTCCCAGAGGCTTGCTGTGCGGACATGCAGACGAGGACATCCTCACCGGAGTCCTTGCGGTGATGGACGATTACGACCTTGCACGCCGCCGTGCCGATGAGGCTCACCGCTACGCCCTGGCGACATTCGCGCCCCGCACCATCCTTTCACGCATTTACAACCTCCTCGAAGTCTGAGATATGGGCCATTCGCTGTTGTTTGCATATCACGACCATATAGCGATAATGAGGCTGGTACTCAGCATTATCGGCTGGATATTTGTGGTCACCTCCATTTCGCGCAAGCATAATATTAATGCACCGGTATTGTGCGGAGTACTGACTTTGGCTTTTGCAATAGCATGTGCAACCATCCCTCTGGATATGAGTGCGTGGTGGGAAGACCACGTAGTGTATTCGTACACCTATATGGGACATGGAGAGCGATATGCCAATGACCCGTTCTTCACATTCTTCACCAATATGGTGCGTGCCACCGGGTTGCCTTTGAGCTGGTACTTCGGGCTGATAGCTGCGTGGTACGTAGGCGCTTACTGGCTTGCCTGCCGCATCATGACACGCGGCCGGGCGCAGGCGACGCTGCTTGTAATGATAATGTGCAGCTCGTTCTTCATAGCTTATGGCGTGAATACCCTGCGTGCCGGCATGGCCATTTCAACGGCCGTACTGGCGATAGCAATGTATTCGCGCAGCCGTATTTGGGCAGGCGTCTTGGCGCTGATAGCCATCAATATCCACTTCTCGGTGGCATTGACCGTATGCGCCTTCGGATTGGCTTTTGTCCTCAAAAACCCAAAATGGTGCTTGGCATTGTGGTGTCTGTGCCTGCTACTGTCTTTCGGCATGGGTAATACGGTGCAAGACATGCTTGCCGACCTCGTAACCGATGAGCGAGCCAAGTATCTCGAGACGGAAATTTCGAAGCAAGCCGGGTTCAATGCTGCGGCGGTAGCCTTGCTCAAAAAAGGCTTCCGCTGGGATTTCGTCGCGTACTCGCTGCTGCCCATCGTAGTTGGGTGGTATTATATATATGTCAAGAAGTTTGAGGACGGAATGTATAAGCACCTGTATTGTACGTACATTATCGCCAACTCCGTTTGGCTGTTGGTGATAGGAGCATTCTTCACCGACCGCTTCGCTTATCTGTCATGGTGTCTGAACCCGATACTTCTGATGCTGCCGCTGTGCCGTGCACGGCTTTTCGCGAACCAAAATATGGCGGTGGCGGCCACACTTGCTATGACGATATTAATTGCATACTTCATATAGCATCAATGCACATTTCGGGCGCTCAATTTATTGATTAAACAGTAAAACGACCATCGAACCACGTCAAGTTTTAGATTATGATAAAGGTAGCTATATTACTTTCGAGGTTTGACATGACCGGCATGACGACAAATGCCATAGATTTGTTCGAGGGGCTGCGCCTTTGCGAAGGGGTGCGCCCTGTCCTAATGGTTGGCAAACCGGAAAATATTGAGGTTGTGGGGAGTAACAGGTTCTACAGCAAGTATTTAAGCGACAGCGACGTCGTTTTTTATAAGAGCTGCGTATCCTCGCCTTTTCAGGTGCTAAAGACGACGATAAGAGTCATAGAACTCTTGGTACAAGGGCGTTATGATTTGGTACATTGTGAGTCTCCGTACTACACTTACATACCATGGCTGTGCGGCAAGAAATTCTTGTCGACAATGCACGTTACGGATATTTACCCGAAATTGTATTTCAAACGAGGAAGCCATTGCATTTCAATAAGTAAAGAAACTACGCGGTGGGCAATTGACGTATGCCGCTTCAAGCCACAGCAAGTTACGATGGTTACGCATGGAGTCTCGACACGTTTTGCCTGTCCGCTTGACGAAAGAGAACGCAAAGGTGTAATGCAGCAATATGGCATTCCTCGAGCAAAGATATACATCGGCTTGGTCGGGTCTATAGAACCGCGCAAAGGCCATGATGTACTTCTGAGGGCGATAGCCGGATTGCCAAGCGAAATGCGGCAGCAAATACATATATTGTTTGTCGGAAGTGACAAAGATGAAGACCAAAGGTCGCAACGATGGCTTGACGGGCTTGTAAAAGAAACGGGATTAGGCAATCGCATCACTCAAATAAAGTACTGCGACCCTTATCCGCTGTACAAGAGTATGGATATACTTGTGCTTCCGTCACGGCAGGAGGGCTTCCCTCTTACGGCCATTGAGGGAATGATGAGCGGAACATGCGTTGTACGTAGCAACTGCGAGGGTGCCGACCTGCAAATAACGGATGGTGTTGACGGCCGCTTATTCAAAGTCGATGATGTAGAAGGATTAAGAAATATCCTTGCCGAGCTGATAAACAACACGGAGAATAGGCAAACGATGGCATGTGCAGGGCAAAAGAAGGCGCTGCAAGAGTTCTCTACCGAGCGTATGGCCAAGGATGTATACGCCGTGTACAAACGACTGCTGTCAAAATGAGGATTTCCCAATGGCTTATTGAACCACGTATACCGCGGCTTCGGGCACGACGGGGCGGTCTTGGCACACGGATTTTTTGAGGGGGGAGGAGGATTTTTTGCGGTGGACGGAAATTCGGAGAATGGGATGCATCCGTATCAATATGTTTGACTGAGCGGCAGAAAGGCGGCACACGTGCCGCAAAGCAGCGTATCAGGCTGACAGAACGGTTTTTGTGTCGAATGGCACGACGATTATTCTTCCGAAAAAAAGTAAAAAAGCGTGTCGATTGCTTGGTGCAAAAATACTATCTTTGCCGTATAGGCTGACGGGCGTTGTCCCGTTCTGGCCGGAGAGAGGTCTTCGCTTAACTTTAGGCCGCTCCGCCATATTCGCTACGGACGCGTCCGTGAAAGAATTTGGCAAAACACATAGCTGCAAGACGTAAAAAGCATAAACACAAGACGTCAGATGCAGAAATGCAAGACGTAAAAGCAGAAATACCAGACGTCAGATGCAGAGGCAGCCGTAGAGACGACAGAACGCAGAAACACAAAAAAACATAAAAACACGATTAACCTTATGAGAGAAAGACGATTGCTGCTGGGCGACGAGGCCATAGCCTTGGGCGCCGTACATGCCGGGCTTTCGGGGTGCTATGCATATCCCGGAACACCTTCGACCGAAATCACCGAGTTTGTACAGGGTGATGCGACGGCCCGGGCTCGCGGCATTCATTGCCGCTGGTCGTCCAACGAGAAAACCGCCATGGAGGAAGCCCTCGGAATGTCGTATATGGGCAAACGCGCCATAGTGTGCATGAAGCACGTAGGTATGAATGTCTGCGCCGATGCATTTGTGAATTCGGCCATGACCGGCACCAACGGCGGACTTGTCGTAGTGGCTGCCGATGACCCGTCGATGCACTCGTCGCAGAACGAGCAGGACTCGCGCTTTTACGGCAAATTTGCCATGGTGCCCGTGTTCGAGCCGTCATCGCAGCAGGAAGCTTATGATATGATGAAAGACGCTTTTTGCATGTCCGAGGAATACAAAATACCGGTGCTGCTGCGCATAGTGACACGCATGGCCCACTCGCGTGCCGTAGTCGAGACCGGCGAGATACGCGAGCCCAACCCGATGCGCTATCCCGACAATCCCAAAGAATGGGTGCTGCTTCCGGCTGTGGCACGCCGTCGCAACGAGCGACTGACCGGTATGCAGAAAGATTTAGAGCGCCGATCCGAGGAATCCGAGTACAATAAATATATCGACGGGGCCGACACCTCGGTGGGCATCATCGCCTGCGGCATAGCATACAATTACCTCATGGAAAACTTCAAGGACGGATGTCCGCATCCGGTGCTGAAGGTCTCACAATATCCGCTGCCGGTGAATGCCGTAAGGCGACTGGCCTCCAAGTGCCAATCGCTGCTTGTGCTCGAAGACGGCCAGCCGGTGGTGGAGGAGATGCTGCTCGGCGTCCTGGAGCAGAGCGTCCGTATCGAGGGACGTCTTTCGGGCGCCGTACCACGCACCGGCGAACTGACACCCGACAATGTCGCCTCCGCCCTCGGGCTCAAGAATGAAGAAGTGTTTGCGCCGTCCGAATTGGTGATGCCGCGTCCGCCCGCCTTGTGCCGGGGCTGCGGACACCGCGACATGTTTGCGGCACTAAACAATGTTCTGAGCGAGTACGCCAATCCGCGCGTCTTCGGCGATATAGGCTGCTATACACTCGGCTATCTGCCTCCATATCAAGCACTACACTCCGTGGTGGACATGGGCGCCTCAATCACGATGGCCAAAGGCGCTGCCGATGCGGGCCAGTGGCCGTCGGTGGCCGTCATCGGCGACTCCACTTTCACCCACTCGGGTATGACCGGGCTGCTCGATGCCGTCAACAGCAAGTCAAACATCGTGATAATAATCTCCGACAATCTCACCACCGGGATGACCGGAGGACAGGACTCGGCCGGAACGGGCCGCATAGAGAGCATCTGCCTCGGCATAGGCGTCGAGCCGGAGCACGTGCGCACGGTCATCCCTCTGCCTAAGAATATGGCCGAGATGGAAGATATTATCCGACAAGAAATCGAGTACCAAGGAGTGAGTGTCATCGTACCGCGTCGCGAGTGCATACAGACAGCTCGCCGCCACGCTAAACAAACCAAATAAATCGGGAGGACGACCCATGAATACAGACATAATACTTTCGGGAGTAGGAGGCCAAGGCATCCTCTCGATAGCCACAATAATCGGTGCCGCCGCTATCAACGACAACCTTTATATCAAGCAGGCCGAGGTGCACGGCATGAGCCAGCGCGGCGGCGACGTGCAGTCCAACCTGCGCATCAGCTCTACGCCCATAGCTTCCGACCTCATACCCTTGGGTAAGGCCGACCTCATCATCTCGCTCGAACCCATGGAGGCTATGCGCTACCTGCCGTACCTCAAAAAGGACGGATGGGTGATTACAAATACCGAACCTTTTGTCAATATTCCCGACTACCCCGACCTTGACACGCTGATGCAGCGCATCGAAGCGTTGCCCCACCACGTGGCGCTTGATGTGGCCGCGATTGCAAGCGAGGCCTCCTCGCCGCGCGCCGCCAATATCGTATTGTTGGGCGCCGCAGCGCCTTTCCTCGGTATCGACATCGCTAAAATCGAAGACGGCATACACTCGGTGTTCGCACGCAAAGGAGATGACATCGTCGAGATGAACATCAAGGCCTTCCGCGCCGGGCTCAAGGTGGCACACACCCACATCAACGGGAACAATTGAGCACACTTCCACGAAAAACAACTATAACGTATGGAAATACCTTTTGACCGAAAGACTGTCGGCGAGGTGCTGCACAAGATGCACATCGCTCATGCCGGCGATGCCACCATCCGGCAGACCCTTGCCCTTGCCGAGGAACTGGAGAGAATTACGGGGCGTAAATTCGTACATCTCGAGTTAGGTTCGCCCGGACTTCCGGCATCTCGAATAGGCATCGAGGCCCAAAAACAGGCTCTCGACGCCGGAGTGGCAAACAAGTATCCCAATATAGCCGGCATCACCCCGCTCAAACAGCAAGCCTCGCGATTTGTCAAGGCCTTCCTCGGCATAGACGTAAGGCCGGAAAGTTGCGTGCCCACCGTGGGGTCCATGATGGGCACCTTTGCATCATTTATCCTGAGCACACACCTGCACGCCGACAAGGACACCATATTGTTTATCAATCCGGGGTTCTCGGTACAGCCGTTGCAAGCCAAAGTGCTGGGATACAAGACAGACGAATTTGATGTCCACGACTTCCGCGGCGATAAGCTGGCCCGGAAGCTCGAAAGCCGCCTTGCAAAAGGCAATATCGCCGCAATCATATATTCCAATCCCAACAATCCGGCGTGGATATGCTTCACCGATAGCGAGTTGGAACACATCGGCCGCCTGGCCACACAATACGACACGATAGTCCTTGAAGACCTCGCATATTTTGGCATGGACTCGCGCAAAAACATAGGACATCCATTCGAGCCGCCGTACCAGAGCACCGTAGCGCGATATACCGACAACTACATACTACTGCTCTCCGCCTCCAAGATATTCAGCTATGCCGGCGAGCGTGTGGCCACGGCTGTAATCTCCGACGCATTGTTCGACCGCGAGTATCCCCATCTGAAGGAGACTCTCGGTATGGACACGCCCGGACGCACCTTTGTACACACCATACTGTACACCTTGTCCTCGGGCGTGTGCCACTCGGCACAGTATGCTCTGGCGGCAATGTACGAGGCCGCATGTGACGGAAAACTCGATTTCGTGACCGAAAACCGCGAATACGCCCGACGCGCTGCACGGCTGAAATCTATATTCGTGCGCAACGGCTTTCACATCGTATACGACAAGGACCTCGACCGGGACGTCAGTGACGGCTTCTTCTTCACAATAGGCCGCAATGGCTTTACGGGTGACGACCTCGTCGACGAGCTCATCCACTACGGCATCGCCGCCATCTCGCTGCGTACCACCGGCAGCGAACAGCAGGGGCTGCGCATATGCACATCGATGCTCGGCGACGACGATTATCCACTCCTTGAAGAACGACTCGCAGCCTTCAACCGTAATTTTCCACAGGCATAATACACCATATATAATACACCATTGGCATAATACGCCACAGACACAATACGCCACAGACATGAAAGCGAACTATATGACTGCCGCCGAGGCGGCCAAACTGGTCAAAAGCCACGACCGCGTGTACATCCAAGGCAGCACGTCCATACCGGAGGTATTGTTGGATGCCATAACGGCACGCCATGCCGAGCTGCAAGGCGTGGAGATGTATTCGGCCTTTGCTGTCGGCCGCCGTGACGCCCCGTATGCCAAGACCGAGTATCGAGATATATTCATCCCGCGCAGCCTGTTCATTTCCAACAGCATACGCAAGGCCGTAGACCGTGGCGAAGCACAAATCATCCCATGCTTCCTCGGCGAAGTCCCGGCGTTGTTCCGCGAGGGATACCTGCCGCTGGATGTCACCCTGCTCAACGTCTCGCCCCCCGACAAGGACGGCTATTGCAGCTACGGCGTGTCGGCCGACCTGGCATTCTCGGCCGTCGAATGTTCCAAGACTATCATCGCGCAGGTGAACAAGCAGATGCCCTACTCTTACGGCGACCCGCTCATACATATCAGCCGCTTCGATGCCTGCGTCGAAGTCGATGACCCGCTGGTCGAAGTGCCTACGGCCGTACCCAATGATGCCGAGCGCCGAATCGGCGGGCATATTGCCGAACTGATACCCGACGGCGCCACGCTGCAAATAGGCGTGGGCGGCATTCCCAATGCCGTGCTCGGGCGGCTGCGCGACCACCGGCATCTCGGCTTGCACACCGAGGCAATGACCGACGGCGTGCTGCCGCTCATCCAAAGCGGAGTGATAGACAACTCTCAGAAGGTGGTTATGCCCGGAAAGAGCGTGGCCAGCCTTGCCTTGGGCTCAAGGGCACTATACGACTTCATGGACTACAACCCGGACATTATATTCAAAGACGTAGCGTGGACCAACTACCCCTTCCGCATATGCCAAAACCCCAAGGTGATGTCCATCAATTCGGCCATCGAAGTGGACCTTACCGGACAAGTATGTGCCGATTCGATAGGCACGCGACTGTTCTCCGGCGTCGGCGGACAGCACGACTTCATGTACGGCGGCGCGCTCTCCGAGGGCGGCAAGACCTTTATAGCCATGACTGCGACCTCCGGCAAGGGCATCTCCAAGATCAAGCCGGTGCTCACCGAGGGCGCCGGAGTTGTCACCACACGATTCCAGACCCAGTATGTGGTGACCGAATACGGCGCCGCCTTCCTCAAAGGCAAGGACTGCGCTCAGCGTGCCCGCGCCCTCATCGCCATCGCCGCTCCCGAGGCCCGCGAAGACCTCGAACGCGCCGCATGCCGGCGCTTCGGCTACCGCTTCCTCCGCGAAAAATAGCAGACACAAGTCCCGGCGGCAGATCCTCGCATGTAGCGCTGCCGGACGCCGGTGCCAAAATAACACCATATAGCCGTATTGCCGCACCGTTTGGCGCATTTCGGCTTGACAATATATCCGATTGGACGCCTTAAAAAAAATAATGACACATTGCACATCCGGGTAAAAAATATACGTATATTTGCGACATACAATCCGACGGTAGAGTCCAAAGGCAAATGCAATATTACGAAAAATGACTGAAGAATTCGGCAA
>ENA-ORRN01000366-ORRN01000366.1-human-gut-metagenome-genome-assembly--contig:-NODE-366-length-36323-cov-4.320944_pt1 | contig 36323 bp, 40 predicted proteins | sample MGYA00242174_ERZ509132 | MGnify/ENA primary metagenome ERZ509132 (study PRJEB26280, sample SAMEA2338671) | human gut metagenome | biome: human gut; feature: human-associated habitat; material: faeces... | reverse complement strand
GGCGGTCCACTGTGCGGTGGAATGACCGACCGCCACGGGGATCTTGCGCTCATGGTGCGTGGTGATGACCTTGGCGAGACGACGGATCACGTTCTCCTCGTCCAGTGCGGTCACGATGTTGTGCTCAAAATCCGTTGGAACAAGGAATCCGCCGTCCACGTCCGGGCTGGTGGAGAGCACGTTGTGAAGCAGAGCCTTGCCGCGCAGGTGGCGACCGAAGTCCTCCTTATACGCGTCCGATGCTCTGCCGGACTTCCTGTCCATCTGCGCCGTCTTTTCGGGAGCAGCGGTCAGGGGTTCGCTCATGGGCTTGTTGAGTTCGGCCTCGTGCGCGTCGCGACGCTCCATACGCTTGACCTCGTTGGTCAGTGCGTCGAGTTCCGCTTCCATCTTGGAATAGGTCGCGTCGTCCTCTGCGGACAGCACGCCCATATCGTTTCTGTGGGTATTGAGAAAACCTTCCATGGTGTTCCACAGAGCGGCTCTCTTGTTGCGAAGTTCAGTAATGTTCATGAAAAGAATCCTCCTGTTACAGTAGTTTTTTGTAGAGTTCAGCCTTCAGTTCCTGTACGGAGCGTCCGGCAGGTTTCGGTTCCGGCTTGCGTTTGCCGGAGATCTTGTTGATCAGAGCCCGTTCCACCGCAGAAGCGGAGAACGCATAGCCCTCGGTGTCAGTACTGTGCTTTTCATCCGTGAGGATGCCGTCCGCAAAGCCAAGCTCTACGGCCCGCTTTGCATTCATCCACGTGGTGTCATCCATCATGTGGGAAAGCTGCTCCCGGGAAAGCCCGGTCTTCAGTTCATACGCGTTGATGATGCTTTCCTTGACTTCGGAGAGCATGTCGATCGCTTTTTCCATGTCCGCATGATCGCCAAATGCCATCGTTGCCGGGTTATGGATCATCATGAGCGCGGTCGGTGCGATCAACACTTTCGTTCCGGCCATAGCCACAACGGACGCAGCGGAAGCCGCAACGCCGTCGATCTTGACCGTGACGTCGCCCTTGTAGTCCATGAGCATGGTGTAGATCTGGCTTGCCGCGATACAGTCGCCGCCGGGTGAATTGATCCAGACGGTGATCGGGCCGCTGCCGGAAAAGAGCTCATCTTTGAACATGGCCGGGGTGACGTCATCGTCAAACCAGCTTTCCTCGGCAATCGTGCCGTAGAGCTCAAGAACTCTCTCTGTCGGAGCGCTTTCGTCCGCCTGGTTTATCCAGTTCCAGAACTTCCTGTTCTTCATCGGTTCCGTCCTCCTTTCCATCGGATTGGGTATTTGCAAAAGCACCCGCCTTTGAAAGCGGGAGCATATTGCCGTTTACGAGATAGAGATCGCCGCCATCCTCTTCGGATATGCGGTCGAGGTTCTCCAGTTCCCGGATGTCGTTTGCGCTCATCCAGCCGTTCTGTCTTGCCGTGGCATACCCGGACATCCGGCTCTGATAATCGCCCCGGAGCAGACCTTCCACATTGAATTTCACGAAGTATTTCTGCTTCTCTGAAGGCAATAGCAGAGAACGCTGGATCGACTGTTCCCATCTCACGACCCATGGGTCGAGTGTGTACTTTACGAACTCAAGGGATTGCTGCTCTATATTGGAAAAGCTCGACTTCTCAAGATCTCCGACCATGTGCGGCGGGACCCTGAAGATTCGAGCTATCTCGTTGATCTGGAATTTGCGCGTTTCAAGGAACTGAGCCTGCTCCGGGGAAATAGAGATCGGTGTGTACTTCATGCCTTCCTCCAGCACAGCGATCTTTCCGGAATTGGAGCTGCCTCCGAACTGGCTCATCCATGCATCACGGACCTTTGCTGGGTCCTTGATCGTGCCCGGATGCTCCAGCGCACCGGAAGGCGCAGCACCGTTGGCGAAGAACTTGCTGCCGTACTCCTCCGTAGCGATCGCAAGCCCGATGGCGTTCTTGGCCATGGCGATGGGCGAGTATCCGACCAGCCCGTCAAAGCCGAGACCTGGGATATGCAGCACATCAGAGGGCATGAGCACTACCAGATCTCCCTTTGTCGTATGTGCCTCATCCGAGGAGCGCTGGTACTGGTAGTACAGCTGGCCGTTGGTATCTCGGTTCACACTCATCTTGTTTGCCATGAGCGGGTAGAGGCCGACGACCTCGCCTTTGCCGTTTCGGATGATCTGCGCGTAGGCGTTGCCGTAGAGCAGCAGGTGCGTCATGAGCGTTTCCCGGAATACGAACGAGCTCATCTCCGGATTCGGCTCGTCATGCAGCAACAGGTACAGCGGATGATCAGTTGCTTTCTCCTTACCGCCATCCTCCTTATACCGGTACAGGTGCAGCGGAAGTCCGGCGATCGCTTCCGACAGGATACGCACACAGGCGTACACCACCGTCAGCTGCATGGCACTGCGCTCGTTCACGATCTTGCCGGAAGAACTGCCTCCCATATAAAAGGCAAAGCTGCTCCCGGGTGTCCGGTTAACAGGCTTATCTCTGCTTTTGAAAAAACTTGAAAAAATGGACATCTTTGTCCTCCTTGACTTTCGTCTGTGAATTGATATAATAAACGCGACCTATAAAGAGTGCGCGAGGGACAAGCCTGTTGACCGCACAGCAACCTGCCGGAAGGCAAGGTGCTAAAGCTTGATCGATAGGGTTCAATAGAATGCACAGCCCTGTCGAGACGATGGGGCTGTTTCTTTTGCTCTTTATGGGATCTTAACCAAGGAGCAAAAATCATGGAAACGAACACAACTAAGCCAGGCGGCAACATTATGCTGCACATTGCCATCAACCCTGATGGCTCGCTTCAGCCGATCGTCAATGCGAGGCTTCCCTTTGGGGACATCTCAATTCTTCAAATACTGCTGAATACAGACCGACCCGGTGCATCTTTCAAAAACACCGAAACCGGCGGATACCTGTTTGTTTACGATAACAATCTCAAACCGCCATACCCGAGCGTTATGATCTGGAAGTATTACATACGGGAGGACGGGCAACGTATCATCTGCGATATGGAACGGAGTGATATGGATATCATTCCTTATGCGATAAGCACCTATTTAGATTCAAATAAACAGTAAACCCCGGCTGTCATACACGCTTTCACCCGTATCGTTCCCGCACCGGATGGCACGGTCGAGTGCCATGATCGTGGCCACGGCACCGTCAATTTTCTCGGTAGACTTCTCCTTGTCCGGCTTGATGTTCCCGGCAGGATCGGTCCGCACATAGATGTTGTCCATCATCCAGCGTAGCACCGGATGCCCGGCGTGGGCGATGCGCTGCTCCAGAACCAGCTTCATAAGCTCCTTGGTGGGCGGGCTCATATCTTTGAACCCCTGCCCGAACGGAACGACTGTGAAGCCCATGCCCTCAAGGTTCTGCACCATCTGCACGGCACCCCAACGGTCGAAAGCGATCTCGCGGATGTTGAACCGTTCTCCGAGACGCTCGATGAACTTCTCAATATAGCCGTAATGAACGACGTTTCCTTCCGTGGTCTGCAGGTATCCTTGGCGTTCCCACACATCGTAGGGAACGTGATCCCGATTGACCCGCTGGTCCATGTTCTCTTCCGGTATCCAGAAGTAGGGCAGAATCACGAACTTGTCTTCCTCGTCCAACGGCGGGAACACCAGAACAAAGGCCGTGATATCTGTCGTGGAGGAGAGGTCGAGGCCACCGTAGCAGACCCGGCCTTCGAGATCGTCTTCGCTCACCGCAAAGGCGCACCGGTCCCATTTCTCCATAGGCATCCAGCGCACGGCTTGTTTGACCCACTGATTGAGTCGGAGCTGCCGGAACGCGTTCTCCTCGGCAGGGTTCTGCTTTGCGGACTCACAGGCCGCTTTGACCTTGTCGATCCCGACCGTGATTCCGAGCGACGGGTTTGCCTTCTTCCAGACCTTCGGGTCCGTCCAGTCGTCATTCTCATCCGCGCCGTAGATCACCGGATAGAAGGTCGGATCGATCTTCCGGCCTTCCAGCAGGTCATTCGCCTTCTGGTGCGTTTCGTAGCAGATGGATTTCGTGTCCGTCCCGGCGGTGGTTATAAGGAAGTAAAGCGGTTGCATACGAGCATCGCCAGAGCCCTTGGTCATAACGTCAAAGAGCTTCCGGTTCGGCTGGGTGTGCAGCTCGTCAAACACCACGCCGTGGATATTGAACCCGTGCTTCGAGTACGCCTCTGCGGACAGCACCTGGTAGAAACTGTTCGTTGGCAGGTACACGATTCGCTTCGTGGCCGTCAGGATCTTGACCCTGCGGTTCAGCGCCGGACACATACGGACCATGTCCGCAGCGACCTCGAATACGATCGAAGCCTGCTGGCGATCCGCTGCGCATCCGTAGACCTCCGCACGTTCCTCACCGTCGCCGCATGTGAGCAGGAGCGCGACCGCAGCCGCGAGCTCCGATTTTCCCATCTTCTTGGGGATCTCAATGTAGGCGGTGTTGAACTGCCGGTATCCGTTGGGCTTGATGATGCCGAAGATGTCCCGAATGATCTGCTCCTGCCAGTCGATCAGGGTGAATGGTTTCCCTGCCCACGTGCCCTTGGTGTGGCAGAGACACTCGATGAACGAGACCGCATAATCGGCCTTGGCCTTATCGTAGACGGAGTCCTTCGCCTTGAACTTCGTCGGGGTGTATTTCTTCATTCGCCTCAAATCATCACCTCCAAAAGGGCATAAAAAATAGCCGCCCGAAGCGACCTTCATAACGAGGAACAGAGCCGGTCGGCTCATTCTCCAAGGTTATTATTGTTTACTGGTGCATCGCCCAAAGGATCGCGTGCCCGTCGTCCTCGAACTCGACCTCGCTTGCTGCCCGGAGCCCAATCGCGCCTTCGCAGGTGTGATCGTCGGTCAGGAACTCGTAGGTTGCTCCGTAGTAGCAGGGCTTGTTCTTTCCGTTGTAGTAGTACCCAGCCAGCACCAGCTTGTCGCCAAAGGTTAGAACCTTGCTCCAGCGGGTTTCCAAATCCTCTGAGCAGGTCGGGCTTGGGAGCCGGTACTTTCTCGTTGCCTCGTTGATCGTCATGACCGTGTCCTCCTCAGCTTTCTTTCTCGATCGTGCCTTTGCCGACCCAAACGCTGCCGTCCGGCCATTTGTAGGAGTCGAAGGAGTATTCGTGGCTGCCGACCTTGAACCGAATGTAGGTTCTGTCGTCGCTGCCTTCCAGAAGGGTGATGCGGTCGAGGGCGGGCTGGAAGCCGTACTCGCTGTAAAGGGCTGCCTGTGCGGTGCGCTTCAGGTTCATGTTGATCTCGCGGGTTGTCATGTTCTTGTCCTCCGTAGTGTGGTTTCCCCTTGGGGTAGTGTATATATCACTCTAAAACGACATAATAGCAAGTCATTTTTGCGAGATTTCTCAAGGTTTTTCACACTTTTTTGCGGCCTCATTCGTCGCCGTAAAGGATGAATTGAACGTACTCTTTGCGGTGCTCCTCAAGGAAATTCACGAGCTCGAAGTAGTTCCGATCAAAGGCCAGCCGCTGCACCATATGCACATCAAACATGTTCGTGAGCCCGGTGTCCCGAATGGCAAGAATCTGGTTTCGGATCGTTTCATTCATCGTCGCTCACCACCCTGCAAATGTCCGCGCCGTATGCGACCGACAGGCCGGAGCCGTTGTCCCATGCAACCATGATGGAGCCAATGTCATCCACGCCGATGACCGTGCCTTTCGTTCCGATCGGGGGAGCTTGAATATCGTCCATCTCAACGAGCTCCACCCGTGTGCCGGGCGTGTAGCGCCGACGTAAGCCTTCGAGGGCCGCTTTGCTGATCATTCGCATGTTTCCACCTCCGTTTTCTTCGCGCCGCTCTTGAAGGCCGAGGACCCGGTGAGGTTCCGGAGCAGAACCTTGCGTTCGGCCTTGTACTCGTTTCCGATGAACCCGAGCCGGAGCAGGAAGCAGCGGAATGCGTACTTGTCGTTGTCGACTGGCTTTTCCTTGGCGGTGATCCGCTTCTGGTTCCGGGCCATGTCGCAGAGCGCGGTCACAAAGTGCATGTATGCCTTGACCTCGTCCGGTGACTCGTACTTCGGGAACCATGGGAAGTCCAGCTTCTTGCCTTCAATGTTGATGGGAAGCTCGCTAACTCCGAGCGCCTTCTTGATCAGACTGCCCTTGGCGGCGACCAAGTCGTAAAGGTTCTGGAGCTGGCTTTCGGTGAAGATCGAAAGTGGCATCTGGATTGCAACCCCGGTGGGGTCTTCTTCCTTGTCGGTTCCCGTCTCGGCTTGAAAACCTGCTGCGGCAAGGGCGACGATAATCGCTTCGATCGTGTCCTGATCCGTGCGCTCGTCGTAGACCACCGTGCCATCCTTCTCGACGAGGATGTTGTTTACCGCGTAGGCGCAGGTGGGCATGCCCTTGTAGACCGGCTTCATGCCGATCGTCTTGGAGATGACTGCGACCAGTTCTTTGCGATCCGGTCCTGTGGCGTTGTAGTGTAGTTTCATTGGGTTACCTCCTTGTTTTTTGGTACTGTATACATCACTCTAAAGCCACAGAATAGCAAGTTATTTTTGAGCGATCTCTGTACTTTTTCTCAGGAGATAATGCCCTGTTCGTCTACGGTCGATACTTCATCGAAACGGAGCGTGACCCCGTCTCTGAATACCGTCACACCCGCTGAGGAACCGACCTGTTCGATGTACCGCTTTACGATGACGTCGCAGTATTTCTCGTCCAGTTCAACGGTGTAGCAGGTGCGCTCTGACTGCTCACAGGCGATGAGCGTGCTGCCGGAACCGCCGAACGGGTCCAGCACCAGCGCGTTCGTCATGGAGGAGTTCATGATCGGGTAGGCCAGCAGCGCGATCGGCTTCATGGTCGGATGGTCCGCGTTCTTCTTGGGCTTGTCGTACTCCCAGACCGTGGTTTCCTTCCGACCGGCGTACCAGGCGTGCTTCCCGGACTTCTTCCAGCCGAACAGCACCGGTTCATGAATCCACTGATAGGGGCTGCGGCCCAGCACCAGCGAGTTCTTTTTCCAGATGCAGCACCCGGATAGGTAGAACCCTGCATCGGCAAACGCTCTGCGGAAGTTCAGCCCTTCGGTGTCCGCATGGAACACATAGATGGAAGCATCGTCCGCCATGACCGCTTTCATGTTGGTGAAGGCATCGAGCAGGAACTGGTAGAAAGCATCGTTTGCCATGTGATCGTTCTTGATCTTCCCGGCGGTGCCTTCGTAGTTCACGTTGTACGGCGGGTCGGTCAGCACAAGGTTGGCCTTCTTGCCGTCCATCAGGATGTCGTAGGTTTCCTTCTTCGTGGAGTCCCCACAGACCAGCCTGTGCCGTCCAAGCGTCCACACGTCGCCCGCCTTGGTGAAGGTCGGCTTCTTGAGCTCGGCTTCGATGTCAAAATCGTCGTCATGGAGACCGTCCTTTAGGTTTTCCTTGAACAAGTCGTCGATCTCGTTTGGATCAAAGCCGGTCAGGGAAACATCAAAGGCTTCAGCCTGCAACGCCTCGATCTCAACGCGCAGCAGTTCTTCGTCCCATCCGGCATCCATGGCCATCCGGTTGTCCGCGATGATGTACGCTTTCTTCTGCGCCTCGGTCAGGTAGTCGGCAAAGACGCAGGGCACCTCGGTGATGCCTTCCTCTTTTGCCGCGAGGATACGCCCGTGGCCCGCGATGACGCCGTAGTCACGGTCGATAATGACTGGGTTTATAAAACCGAACTCCCGCAGAGAGGATCTGAGCTTGTTGATCTGCTCCGGGGAGTGGGTGCGGGCGTTATTGATATACGGAACGAGTCTGTCGATCGGGACAAGTTTCATTTCAGTGGTGGTTCTCATCGTACAAGACCCCATTCCGCAAACTTTTCAAATCCGCCAATCGTCTGAATGTACGCCCGGGCTGTCTCCACTATCTCGGAGTATGAAAGCCCATCAATCGTATCGTCGCCGATGGCACAGCAGAGTTCCACAGGCTTTCCAGTACGCTGCGCTTTCAGCCACGCATAGATGTTCACGGACACATCCGCTTTGCTGAGGTCCTTGCCATGCAAACCACCGCCGGTCACGGAGTCAGCCATATCGCTTCCGAGCTTCCGATTCGTCGCGCCGGAGTCCACTTCCGTGCCGCCGGTCCAGTCTCCGAGCGGGTTCACCAGCGCTTCGGGGAACATGCCCTCGATCAGGTCAGTTTCCACGTTGCTCTGGCAGATAATGAACTTATCCTTGTCCAGAATGAACTTCCCGTCAAACGGGTATAGGTCATACAGCAGGAACGCGATCTCTGTCAGATCCTCCTGTTCATCCGTGACTGGGACACCTTTAAAGATACCATTGTCGCCGCAGCGGATGCCGTTCTTCTGGTTCTGAGCCAGATGCCCGTCCTGCGGCACCTCCTTATAGTCGACCTCGACGGAACCAGCGGTCCTTGAAACGATCCCGGAAACCTCAGTCTCCGAAAGATGCACGGATGTTTCCGCTATGATATGACAAACGCCGTGGCCGATCAGGACCTCGACAGCAATTCTCGGGTTTTCCTCTTTCCGATACGCCAAATCGACAAGCGCACCGGCGATCCGGTCTGCGATCTTGTCGGGATGCGACGGGTTAACTTTTTCAAACATTTCAGTTTCCTTTCCGAGCGGAGAGCAGCCGCTCCATCAAATCATCCTGTGGATTCCTGCCGCTGTACTCCACGGCACAGTTTTCTTTCACAATCTGGTAGATCTGGTACCAGACCTGATTGACCTGCTTCATGTAGGTCTGGCTCATTGCAACATACGGTGAAGCGATGGCATTGCCGGTGGTGGGATGCTTGGCCAGAAAGCCGAACTCGGATATCGCTTCCTCGCACTGAATCCATCGGGAGACTGACATGGCGTACTGCTCAATCAGCTGGTTGTTTACTAACATTTCACAGCCACGAGCCTTGAGCCAGTTCCAAGTATCCCGGTATACCTCTTCGGCACACAGGTCTTTGCCGTTCTTCTGAGCGGCTTTCAAGTATTCTTTGACTGGAGGAACATCCGCTCCTTCGATTTCTGCCGGTTCCGGGAGCACCACCGCACCGTTCAACCTGCCGTCAGCGATTTTATCGGTCAGAGCCTTGGACTTTCTCCCGGCACCGACACGCTGACCGCCTCTCATAGTTCCGTCTTTTGCCACACATTTCACCTCGCTTTCCGGGCTGGGGGTTAATACCCCGTTTGATTTCTGATTTTTGCGCTCGTGACCCCACGCCGCTGTCCGGGTAGAAAGGTCGTAGAGATTTGACCCGCCCCACGGTCACCGATCACCGAGCTCGTGATGGATCTTCGTGTGGCACGACTGGCACAGGCTCATCAGGTTGCTGGACTCGTGCGTGCCGCCTTGAGAAATAGGAAGAATATGATGAACTTCCTCAACCGGTGTTAACCGGCCTTCCTTGAGGCACTGCTCACACAGAGGGTGGACCGCTGCGTACCTGTCACGGATGCGCTTCCAAGCCCTGCCGTATTTGCGGTTGACGTCCGGGCTGCGCTCGTATTTGTTGTAACGGTCCCGGTCCAGCTTCTCGTGCTCCGGACAGAAGCGTCTGTCGGTGAGCCTTGGACAGCCGGGGTAAGCGCAGGGCTTCTTTGGACTCCTTGGCACATAATCACCTCGCTTTCCGGGCATAACAAAAGCCCTGCGGGAGAGGGGCTCCCACAAGGCTTCCGTAGGTTTTACTTTGTCCATCATAATACTATCATCAGAGGCGACTCTCAATCTCTCTCATTTACTCTCATGATGGCGGCCACACAGGAAAGTGCCGTATCGTGCATCCGGTAAATGTGCTGGATGCTGTAATGCATCTCAACCGCAATCTTCTCCCACGAGAGGAAGCACAGATAACGCTTTTCCAGCAGGGTTTGCAGTTCAACATCCGAAACGGCCTGTATTGTGGCCATGATTTCCTTTTTTAGCTCCACCAGATCCTCGACGTCGTGTTTCAGGCTTTCCTCAACCTCGATTATCTTCAAAACGGCCCGTTCTACTTTGGAGCCGCCACGATTCGGGTTTCTCGGCATATCGCTATAAACGACGGTGCAGGATGTGGCCAGTTCATTTAAAGACTCGATTTGCTGGAGCTTGGATTTAATCCGCATATCCAGCGTCCGGGCCTGTGACAGATATTCTTTAGCGGTCATTTCGCTTCTCCTTCCGTAGCTCTTTAATGAGAAATTCCGGATCGACTTTTGACAGGACACCGAACCAGCCGGAACGGAAGAAACGCTCAATTTCCTGAAGCTGCTGTTCATCGTCGGTCAGCCGGTAATCCTTGACCGCCTGCAGAATGATGGCGTTTGCCAGATTCTCGTATGGGTTCAAAGTCGCACCTCCGAATTTGTGGTCACTCGGATTGGCGAAGATTATCGATTTTTGTCGTTAGATTTTCAGATTTGCCTTGACCGCAGCGATCAGAGCCGACTGCGTTTTGTCTTTGGCCTTAAGTGCCCGGAGAATCTGCTCATCAATAGTGCCGTCCGTCACGATATGCTGAACGACCACAGTTTCGGCAGTCTGACCTTGCCGCCAGAGCCTTGCTATGGTCTGGGAATAGAGCTCCAAGGACCATGTGAGGCCAAACCAGACGATGGTGTTGCCGCCGGTCTGGAGATTGAGGCCGTGTCCGGCAGAAGCTGGGTGGATCAGGGCTACCGGGATTTCGCCGTTGTTCCATCTGCGGATACTGTCGGCTTTGTCCAGCTTGGAAAACGGAATATGGCGATCATGCAGCCGTTTCATGATCCGCTCCAGATCATGCTGGTACCAATAGGCCACCAGAAGGGGCTTGCCGTTTGCCGACTCGATAATGTCCTCCAGAGCGTCCAGCTTCTGCTCGTGAATGGGGACCGTATTCCCGGCATCGTCGTAAATGGCACCATTGGCCATCTGGGAGAGCTTGCCGGAGAGGGCTGCGGCATTGGCAGCGGATATTTCACCATCGGGCAGGTCCAGAATGAACTGTTTTTTCATCTCGTCGTATGCGTCCTGCTCATCGGGGCTGAGATAGACCTTGTATTCGCTCGATATGAGTTCCGGCATCTTCAGGTGATCCGTGGATTTCATCGAAATGGTGATATCCGAGATTTTCCGGTATATGGCTTGCTCGGCACCGGGTTTCGGACGGTAGCTGTAAACAATCTGGCCGTTCATGGCGTCCGGCACGAAATACTCCTGCCGATAATAGGTGATAAACCGACCGAGGCGTTTTCCCATGTCTATGACCTTGAACTCTGCCCACAGATCCATCAGTCCGTTGCTGGCCGGAGTGCCGGTGAGCCCAATGACTCGCTTGATTCTGGGCCGCACCTGCATCAGAGCCTTGAAGCGTTTTGATTGGTGGTTTTTGAAGGAAGAGAGCTCGTCCACCACGACCATGTCGTAATCAAACGGTAGTTTACTTTTCTCGATGAGCCACTGGACGTTCTCACGGTTGATGATATAGATGTCGGCTTTCTTCGTCAGGGCTGCTTTTCGCTCGGCCTCGCTTCCGACCGCCACCGAATAGGTCAGGTGGTGGAGCTGATCCCACTTTTGAAGCTCTGCGCTCCAAGTATCACGGGCTACTCGAAGTGGAGCAATGACCAGCACCTTGTGAACCTCGAAGCTGTCGAACAGCAGGTCCGCAACAGCGGTCAGTGTGATGCTCGTTTTGCCAAGGCCCATGTCCAGCAGCACGGCAGCGAAGGGATGGTCCTCGATATAGTTGATTACATACCTCTGGTACTCATGCGGTTCGTATTTCATCAAGTATCCCTCCAATCTGCTCAGGGGCATCAAGGACATATACATTGAAGCCCAGCCGCCGCAGTAATCCGTGTCTGGCTACCTGCAAAGGCCTCGGTTCCTTGCCCGATGCCTTGACCTCCACGAATCCGATCTTGCCTCCGGGCAGCAGCACCAGTCGATCCGGCATCCCATCAAATCCGGGACACACCAGTTTCGGTGCAATGCCGCCGCTGTTTTTCACGGCTTTGACTAAGTGTTGTTCTATGATTTTCTCTCGCATAATGTTCCTCCATCAGGGATTAGAGTGGGTGGTGACGGCCTGTGACATGTATTTCCGTAACTTTTCTTAGGTCTTGTTTTTTGTGCTCTAAGAATAGTTTCTGTAAAGACTGTCAAAGACCGTCACCTTTGGTTCAATCAAGGAAGTCCGACTTGAGCTGCAGGCCTAAGATCAGCCGTGCGGATTTGTTTCTTTTCCTTTCAAAACCGGCGCATTCCAGCGCAGTGTAGAAATCAGTCGTGCTGCGGATATAGTCGCCCACCTGCATGCAATAGCTGCGGTATGCGTTGTAGACCTCGCCGGATTTAGCGATCAGGCCTGATCCGACCTCACAGCACTCATCAAGAAATTGTGAGAGCCAGTCGTTATTGTCCTTGTACTTCTGGATCGCAGCTTCCACCACGGCTGGCTTTACGATGTGATAATCCTTTTCGATCACACGCTTGGCACCGGTCATGATCCATTTCAGAATTGCACCGCCAGCTTTGTTGAAAAGGTAATCGGCATAGTTCTTGATGTCAGAGGAGCTTTCAATCTTGGCGTTAAACGGAATGACAATCAGCCTACGCCATGTTCCGGCATCAATTGCACCGACCTTCGGCAGATGGTTCGTGTAAAGCACAAGGGTGTGGCTCGGTACGAAACTGAACGGATCCTTGTACTTTTTCTCCGCATAGATCTCGTCCGTTGAACAGAGCTGTTTGACGTTGGATGTGTTCAGTCGCATGCCTTCCTCCATCTCGGCGGCAATGATTATCCGTTTACCTTTGGCTTCAGCCAGCTCCGGCTTTACATTCCGCTTGCATCCGACGGTCAGAGTATCTGCGGACATGTTGCCGCTATAGGTGCCCAGCACACGGGAGAGCGTATTCCAGAAGGTGGATTTTCCGTTACGGCCTTCACCGTAAGCAATGATCAAGCCCTCGACACAGACCTTCCCGATAGCGGAAAGACCAGAGATCTCTTGAACATAATCGATGAGTTCGTTGTCGCCGCAGAAGAAGGTCTCCAAAGCGTCCTGCCAGATATCCATACCTTCATCGGACGGGTCAACCGTGGTCTGCTTGGTAATGAAATCCGCAGGAGTGTGCTCATGAGCGGAAGGAAGGCCAATACGAAGATCGTAAGTTGCTGACGGGGTGTTGAGCAGAAATTCGTCTGCGTCAAGCTGCCGCTGGTCAATCTCAACCATCGGGTGTGCTTCCTTTAAGGCAGCGGTGATGTATTTGGAATCTCTTCGCTTGATGGCATAGTTGCGGTAGGTTGTGGCGTTCTCGTACTTTTGGAAGGAACGAGCCTGTTCCGAGCTGAAAGCCATAGCCGCTTTCTTCGGACCCATCGATGCCAGCAGCTCCCATGCGCCGTTTTTCATCATCTCGTCGGTTGTCTTCTTGATTTCGGTTTCGGCCTCCTCAAGCTGGCGAGTGGTGAGCTCCTGCGCCACAGCCTGTGCCTTGGGCTTGGACTCCTCCCAGAACCGACCGTTGTAAACAAGGTAGTCGGTCGAGGGCGAATAGCGGAGCTTGTTTTCATATTCCCGTGCCAGCACCGTGGCCTGTCCGACGTCGGAATAGTCGGAGGGCTTGAGCTGAAGGTCCTGATTGTATTGCTCCGGAGGAATGTATCCTTCCTGTGCAGCGACCTTCCCATAGAACCGCTGTGCGCTGCGCCAGATGCTGTCGAGCTCCGACTGCTCCAAAGGAGGCTGACAGCAAGCGGCCACTTCCGCAAAATGCTTATGTGCCTCATCGGTATTGCCGAAGCGTTTCAAGATGCGTCCGGCATAATGGGACAGCGTGGCGTTGCGGCTGCCTTCGGGAATTACGATGTCGCCATAGCTGCCGGAGTTCATGTTGGCGTCGAAATCGTCGTCAGCAAGGAAGGTGGTAAGCGTCATCGGGCCGTCAAAAATCTCTACTTCCGGTATCTTTGTACCGAAGAAGAACCGAGCGGCATCGAGTGCCTTGGTGTCGAAGTACGGGAAGATGGTGTTTACCAGCTTTTTCATCTCGCTGTACTGGCCGGGATCGGTAATCCGGTCGATGGCGAAGAAGACGTGGAACTTCGGCCTTGCAGCTTTGCCACCTTTGGTTTTCATGTGATTGCGACTGTAGTGAACCGCAAAGGCAACACCAGGAAAAGCAGTAGCAACGTCTGAGGGATAGACCCATTCGTCCGGATCGTCGCTGTGGTCGTTATCACAATCGACCGGCAAGCAGTCGGAGCCGATGAAATTATCGTTGCTGCGGTAGTTGCCCTGATACTCGGCACAAACATAATCGTGCTTTACAGCTTCGATGAGGCTGTCCTTCCCGGTGACCTCGACCTTATGAGGGTAGGTACAGTTTTCAGGCACCTCCAGACAGTTGGAGCGGTATAAAGTGAATTTCATCTTGTAACCTCCTCGCAGGTCTCGCTGAAGTAGCGGATTCGATGTCCCTTCCAAGTTGCTCTCTTGATCTCGGCCTCCATGCCCTCGGAAATCCGGTCACCGAAGACCCACATCTCGGCGCATTTACTCAGGATGGCATTCCCGAAAAACAGACCCAGCTCACGCTCCTTGGGTTTGTTGTCGTCAAGGAACTGCGGAAACAGCAGGTGCGGTGCGATGGGAATGTATCCGGCCTCTACCGCAAAACGGCTGTAACGTCTGGCGGCAGCGGTGTTGCCTTCGACATCTCCGGCATACGGACTGCAGATATACACGATGGGCCTGAATGCCCGGAGAGCTTTTTCTTCTTTTTCAATGGCACAGAAGGCTCCGAATGCTGTGGGATCGGCATAGCCCTCTGCGTTTTTGTATTCGGCCATGATAGGCACCTCCAATCTAAAGTTCTCACTACCCACTGGAGGGTTTAGTGGTATTTGAACGAATCAGAATCAGTCTTTTTTATAAAACATGGTCTCGTAGCCATCGGCACGGAGCTTAAGCCCGTTTGCCCACGGCGGGGTCCGGCCCATCTGCTCGCAGAGGACCTTCAGGTCGACGCCGGGGCTGGCTTCGATGACCAGCTCGTCGTGAATGTGCATGGTAATGAAGCAGTGCGACAAGGTCCGCATGGCGTAGCAGAGAATGTCACGGGAGGTGGCTTGGACGATGTTCTCCACGAACTTCGGGCCGTAGGTCTCCAGCCGCTCCCATTTCTTTGTGCCGCCGATGCCCTCGTAAGTGATACACTCGCTGCCGAACTGATTTGTACCGAGCTTGGGCTTCACATACGAGAGGCGTCTGCCGGACGGGAGCGTAATGAAGAGCATCCCGCTCTGGTAGCAGAACTTGATGCCGCAAACCTCGCCGTCCATGTGATACTTCACGGCATTCATAGCTGCCCGGTCGATATCCCACCAGAACCTCACAATGTTCTGGTTCGAGTTACGCCAAGCAGTGACCAGCGGCTGAAGTTCGTCTTCCGAAAGGCCCATCTCCAAGGCTCCCATCGCTTTGAGAGCTCCGATAGAGCCGCCATAGCCGAGGGCGAGTTCAGCGATTTTGCCTTTTTGCCGCAGGTGACTGTTCACGCCGTGCTTCTCAACAGGAACCTTGAACATCTGCGATGCGGAAGCGCAGTAGATGTCGCCGCCTTTTTCAAAGACCTCCTGACGCCAGATTTCACCGGCAAACCACGCCAGCACCCTGGCCTCGATTGCCGAGAAGTCGGAGACGATGAACTTGTATCCCGGCTTCGGAACAAAGGCGGTGCGGATCAGTTGAGAGAGCGTATCTGGCACATCTTCGTAGAGAAGCTCCACGCCTTCAAAGTCGCCGCAACGGACAAGCCCACGAGCCTCTGCCAGATCCGGAAGGTGGTTCTGGGGCAGGTTCTGCATCTGGATAATGCGTCCGGCCCAACGACCGGTCCTGTTGGCACCGTAGAACTGAAACATTCCACGAGCACGACCATCGGCGCAGACTGCCTTTTCCATCGCCTGATATTTCTTGACGGACGACTTGGCCAGCTGCTGCCGGAGAAGGAGAACCTTCTGGAGCTCTGCCGGAGCAGTTTTGAGCATTTCAGCGACTTCCTTCTTTCCAAGGGAATCCACCTCCAGCCCGTTGTCTGAAAGCCACTGCTTCATCTGCTGCACGGAGTTGGGGTTATCCAAAGCAGTCAGCTTCTTCATGGCAGCAGTGAGATCCGCACGGGAGCGGGTGTCCATAGCGATGGCTTGATGCACAAGCTCCATATCGAGGGCGACACCTCTGTCGTTGATTTCCTGATCGAGGTGATACTGTTCCCAGACCATTTCCGGCACTGGAAACTTGGCGAGCTTTTCCTGAATGGACATCTCAACCTCAACATCACGGACGTTGTACCGTTTGAAGGCAGCCCACTTGTCTGGAGCGTTTTCCGGCAGATTGCGGGTGCGACCGCCATTGACCTTTGTCGGCGCACAGGGTTGGCAGAAATACTTGATGAGTTCTTTGCCTTCGGTCAATTTCTGCTTTCCGAGGCCCAGAACGGCACCGACACCTTCCAGCGACAGTGGCAAGCCCATGTAAGCGGACCAGATCATGGTGCATTTCCATGAAGCCGGATCGAGGTAGTTGCCGACGGTGTCTTCCGGGATGCTGTAGTAGGCATTATCAAAACCGCCATGATCCCGGAGCCAACGGGAAAGGCATATCCTCTCGAACTGAGCGTTGAAGGCCCACTTCGTCACATCATCGTTTATCAGTGCAGCGATGACCTCCGGCGGGATTGTCTCGCCACAGGCAAGATCGACCACCTGCACGGGGCCGCCATCTGTGGAGTACCCGAAGAGAAGAATGTCGAAATCTGTCGCCTCGGTGTATTTGTAGACGCCGCATTTGGCAAGGTCCACGCTGCTGTAGGTTTCAATATCGATACTGAGTGTTTTCATATACATAGGTCCTTTCCGTAGCCTGAAAGGGTGGCAGGATTGCTCCCACCACCCGCAGGCCGGAGATTACTTTCTGTCGAGCTCTTTCATACGGGCTTCGTGGTACTCGACCTCACGAATGGCACGTTCTCGTTCAAGCTGCTGACGCTCGGCTTCCCATTTGGCGTTACGAGCTTCACGCTCAGCCTCAAGAGCAGCATTACGCTTTTCACGCTTGCGGTCGTCGATGGTGTCGATGATGGACCTGACGATCCAAAACACGGCCAGAACCAGATAGAGGGACAGAAGCAGGATGCAAAGAATCGTAGTAGCGTTCATGGTACGTACCTCCTTAAGACAGGAAATCTTCATCCGCATCGGTGGAGAAGTCAGATGCTGCGCTGGACTTGCCGCCGAGGGGTTCGCCGTCACGGATCTTCTGCAGGTTGTTGAGCCCACAGGCGATGCCCTTGTTGCCGTTGGAGTTGAAAGCGTAGAAGTTGATGCTGGCACGACCGTACACGCCGGAGTAAACCTCGGAGCGGGTCAGGATCGGATTGCAGTCAGCGTCCACGATGCCGGGAGCCGTAGCGGAGTTGGCGTTGATGAAGTAGCTGCCAGCGTAAGCCGGATCTTCCGGACGCTCGGTGTCGCCGTCACGAAGAGGCGTCTTGATAGCGGTGAGAGGCGGTACAGTACGACCGTTGCCCTTGAGCTTGGCCTGACCTTCCTCGTAGGCCGCCTGAATTGCCGCCTTGATCTTCTGAACGGTCACGGTGTCAGTCTTCGGAATGATGAGACTGACGCTGAACTTCGGGGTGCCGCCATTGATGGACTTGGCCTCCCAGACATTGGCGTAGGACCAGCGGGTGTCCTTGCCGGTGATAACCTTCATGGGGTTTGCGAGTTTAGTAGAATTTGACATATTAGTTGTCCTCCTTGAAATCATCGATAATGGTTGTCATTGCCGGTCTCTTATCGCTGTCCGGCACCAGCGTGGGTTTGCCTTGAGGCTTGGTGATCAGGCCTCCAAGGATGTCGTTGAACTGTTTCTTTCCGAGAAGCGAGGTCATGGCGGTGACGCCGAGAATCTTGTGTTCGTAGGGATCGTACCCGGCAGCGGTCACGGCTGCGATGACGGCATTCTCGTCTGTGTACCTGCGGTTGGAGCGGCCTTCGACCAGCTTGTAGCCAGACCACTGTTTGCCGCTGATGGCTGCCTGAAGCGCATAGTCCTTGATGTCGGAGGCCCAAGCGATCAGCTCATCGATTCGACCGAGGATTTCTTCGACCTCTTCGTCTGTAAGCAGAGGCGGCTGCCTGAACTCGAACTTGGCAAGCTCCATGTTGGCGTTGGCTCTTTCACGGCAGTCAGCTTTGGCCTTGCAGAACTGGCACCATTCGCCGCAGTGGTATTCGCCGTCTCCGTTGAAGGCAAGCTCTGCAGTCGGAGCCAGAACCTGATCGGCCCACTCGTAGAGTTCGTCCTTCGGAATGGTGAAGGTGCTGACGTTGGAGCGTCGGGGCTGGTAGATGGTCATGCTGACGGTGTCGATGTCGTAGATGCAGTCGAACAGCTCCAGCGCACCGAGGGCGTACAGCTTCATCTGCGGGTTGTCGTCGGCTTCGACCAGAACGCCTCTGCCGTGCTTGTAGTCCACGATGTGCAGCGTCCCGTCTGCAATGATGACGCAGTCGCCGGTGCCGAAGCCCTCTTCGACATACTTGGAGTAGTCGAGCCGCTGTTCGATCAGGACCACAGGGTCCGGGCAGGTCTTCTTGGCCTCCTCGACCAGCTCCATTACGAAGGACACATACCCGTTGGCACATTCCTCCATTTCGGAGTTGTACCAAGTGAGGTCTTCGGTCGGGTCTTTTGCTTCCATACCGAGTGCCTTCCGGAGCTTGTACTCACAGAGGGCGTGGGCGTCGGTGCCCTCGGCTGCGAAATCGCTGCCTTTGTCGTCGTAGCCTTCACAGAGCCTTGCCGAAGGTGGGCAGTTGAGCCACCTGTGCGAGGACGATGCAGAGAGAAGTGCGTGGTTAGGCATTTCCGAGCACCTCCGCATCCGCTACCAGAGCCTTGTAGCTTGCCGGGTCAACCTCGGAGAGCTTCTTGGCACCGTACTTCAGGAGAAGGTCACGGATCTGAGCGGTGAAGCCATCACGGGACTTTTCTGCCAGAATCGCTCTGACCTCTTCGAGGGTGAGTACCTTTTCCGGTTCCGGAGAAGGGGCCGCTTCCTCGGTGCCGCTGAATGCGCCGGTCAGCCAGTTGGCGATGTCGTTAATAGAAGATGCAATATCCCGCAACTCCCTGATGGTCGCTTCCATTTCGCTCATTTTGCTCATCCTGTTTTCCTCCTTCCTGAGATTGACTTGTCTGGTTCAGCTGGATCAGCTTCCTCGCCAGACGTCTTGACACTACGCTGATTGCCGTAAGCACCCCGATGAGTTCTTCATCAGTGACGGCCTTGTTGGGTCTGGACTCACTCATTGGCGGTTCCTCCTTTCTGAGGACCTGTGTTGTTTTGCTGTCCTCAGTACCCACTGGAGGGAAACCGGTGTTTTGAACGAAAAAATCTGAAAAAATTTTGACCGCCGTAGAATTGCTTCCACGGCGGCCTTTGTTGGGTATTAGATGAAGTCCTTCAGGGCTTCACGCAGGATGGAGAACACCTTGTTCTTCTGGTAGTTGATGGTCGACTGGCGTTTGCCCATGTCGGCAGCGATTTCACGCTCCGTCTTGCCCTGCATGATGAGCTCGCAGATGCGTCTGCCGTCCGGGTCAAGGCGGTTAAGCTCGTCGTACAGAGCGTCGAGCAGTTCTTTGTCCATAAGGATGGACTCCGCAGACGGTGCGTCGTCGGCCAGCGTGTCACCAAGGGTAAGCTCGTCTTCCTCGCCGCCGATAGGCGTATCGATGGAAACCTTCTTACCGGCAGCGTAGAACGGACAGCCGGGGCAAACACCGTCGCATTTCCAAAGCTGGGCCTTGGTGCAGCGGCACTCGCCGTTCTTCTGGGCGTGGTAGCGGATGTTCCAGATGGGCTGGTAGTATGCCCTGTAAACTTCCTCGCTGACCTCGATAGGGGTCCCGTCGACCGGGATAAAGTAACGATTGTCTTTGTTTGCCATTTCTTTTTCCTCCAATGGTTTGCAGATTTGTGGAAACCACCGAAGGAAAAAGGTCCTGTGGGGTTTCCACAAGACCTATCCAATCGTTCAGAAGGTCAGCTGCCATAGTTGCTAAGGTTAATAAGGTCAGCGACCAGAAAAGTTTTTAAACTCTCGCCATATAGAGTTCATTGCATGGGATTGTAATTTTGGGTTTTTTGTGCTATAATGTGTTTTAGTGGGGTTTGTTAGGGTTTGCGAATCCGATACAGCCACCACTTTTCGGCATGTAAATGACTGTCAATCGGAGGGACAACCTGTGACAATAAACGAATATCCTCGCCTGTGCGGAGGCACCTTCTTCACGTTGGTGTTACAAGCCCTCCGGCAACGAATGAAAGCGAGAGAACATTATTCTGGTGATAGCGACGGCCTGTCAGATCCAGAAGTGCTGGTTGGCCTGATCAGGGTAATCAATCCTGATTACGCAGATCCCGGCAAGGAAAATCTGAAAGGCACGGCAAACAACTACAAAGCCTGTAAGACATCGAATAGCACATACCTGCCATTTGATGACGAACAGGTATTATCAGCATTTGACTCCGTAGTGAGAACGGACTATCAAACGGCCTTGAACGGGATGATCGGTTTTGTAAATGACTTCCTCGATGTAGGCGAGACGGTTCATAAGGATGTCAATCTGGTCCGTGCCCTCATAGACCTGATTCAGCAAGATCAGACCATCAAAGCCAGTGACGAGTTCTATATCGGGCCGAATGGAGAGAAAAAGGAAAAGGCCGCACTTGGCGACCTCAAGGAAGTATGCCTCCCGTCATTTCTTCTTGGCGTTTGGCACTACGTTGTTATGAATCGGAGAGACAATGCTGTAGGCAAAAAGACCTATGATGTTTGGTGTCCATCAAACGACCGAGCTCCAAGAAAGTACACCGCACATATGGGTGAAGGCCTTCTTGATAGCCTGACGACCTACACCGTTGATACTAAGGAAACGATAACCGCAGAGGTCGTTGACGAGCCTATTGAAGATGATGCTTCGGAGGCAGCCGGTCAGGACACTCCTCCGGTGACTCAGCAGATGGTGAACAACAATCCGACGTTTTTCAACATCAACATCTCTGGCGGTAACAACAGCTTCTATCAGCACGTTGACAAGCTGACGATAAACAACGGAGGAAAACAAGATGAGTGACAATTTACCGGTCAATTCCTCCGGCAATCTCCCGGTGCCGGGGAAAGCCACCGAGATCACTGTATCCGGAGGCAATAACAATTTCGTTGCTCACGCTGATACCGTGGAGAACAATATCACGGTAATGCTGAATGATCCCAGATCAAGACGTGGCGAGAACAGAGCACGAATAACCTTTAACACAGACTTCTATCATCTGTTTGTGATTCTTGGCGAGAAGTTCGAGGACAACTATTTTCTGGTTCCCAAGGATCGTGCCTTGACCGAGAGCACAAACGATGAGCTGAAATCAAAATATGCGTCCCTCACGCCAGAAGCTATCGAGGGGCTGAAACGATATCCGGCCATCTTCGCTGATGAGAACCATTCCTACGGGAAGACGGACGATGCCCAAGATGCTTATTTCGGGTTTGTGAAGGACGTTAAGATTCAAGACAACGGGATCAAAATCTACTACACGATTATAACGGCGATCCCGCAACAGATTTTAAATGAGCAGTGCTTTGAACTTGGCATCGGCGGGGCCAGATCGTTTAATGAACTGAACCGCACACATTGGGCACTGAAACAAATTGATCTCATTGAAGCATTGCAGAAAGCTGGAGTTCAGATTATTTGAATCGTAACTCTTGTAGAAAAATGGAGGTAATACGATGAGTCACGAGTATGAAGAAATGCAGGTCGAGAAGTGGGTTAATCTGGAAGATGTAGCTGAACATCTGAGCATCAGTCAAGATACAGTTCGCACATGGATTAAAGAAGGAAAGCTGCCCGTGTACCGGGCTGGCAAGCGATATAAATTCAAAATCTCTGAAGTTGATGAATGGGTCCGCAAAGGCAAAATTCAGGAATGAGCTTTGAGATTGGAAGCAGGATGGTGAATTGAATGCAACGTAAGGTACCTTCAGCAATTACGAATATCACGCTCAACAGAGCAACTTTTACAGATGTCCCGATTGATGAGCTCACGTTCGTCAACTTCTTCTATGGCAATAACGGAGCGGGAAAATCTTCTATCGCTCACGCCATTGCGGAGGATGATGGAGTTGTCTGGGCCGACGGCAAAACCGCCGCCGACTTTGATGTGCTTGTCTATAATCAAGATTTCATCAACGACAACTTCGTTAATTACGGCGATCTCAAAGGCGTCTTTATCTTCGGTGAAGAGGATATCGAGGCTAAAAAGAAGATCGCTGAACTCACAGATCAGAAAAAGCAGAAAATGGATGCTCGTCAGACAGCTCTTGATGAGCATAAAAAGAAAACAGATGGCCTTGCATCTGCGCTGACGCAGTTTCAGGACACCTGCTTTTCAAAGACTGCGGAAATCCGCAGACGCTTCGATAAGTGTATGGACGGCAAGAAGCAAAAGAAGAACTTTGCCGAGGCCGTACTTGGAGAAACAAAACCGACCGATCACGATCTGGCAGAGCTGGAGCGTCTCTATGACGTAGCTTTTGACGACTCGGCCAGAGCGTATACGGAGTTCAAAAAAGCCGCTGCTACCACCTACGGCAGTCTTCCCGGAAAGGACCTGCTCGATAGAATGATTGTCAGCAGCAGTGATACACCTTTCGCAAAATTCATGAAGGCTCTCGGTGACACAGCATCCGATTGGGTCCGTGATGGCCATACCCATTATGCCGGTGCAGCGGGCGGAAAATGCCCGTACTGCCAGCAGAAGCTCCCGGCAAACTTCGAGGCGGATATTGCGGCCACCTTTGACGCTCAGTACCAGCAGGACATCCGTGATCTTGGGCAGTTCCAGACTGTGTGTGAAAGAGAGACCAGAGAGATTGTCCGGGTGCTTCAGGCTAATGCCAGCGACGTTATGCCGACGATTGATCTGACTGCGTATCAGGAAAAACTCGCCCTGTTGGAGAGTAACTTTGAAATCAACCGTCAGCGCATTGCTGAGAAGGTCAAAGAACCGTCAAAGATCATTTCTCTTGAGGACACCGATACGCTTCTGTTGGAAATTGGTGCTATGATCGACGAAATCAATAAGCAGATCAAGGCCAATAACGATGTTGTTTCTGCCAAGAGATCCAGCAAGAGCAAATGCAAGACGGAAATCATGCAGTACCTTGCATTCATGCTGGCTGCCGACGTGAAGAGCTATCAGGATGAAGTGACCCAGCTCCAGAAGGAAATCGATGATGTTACCGAGCGTGGCAATAAGCTCAGGAAAGAAATCGGAGACCTGACAAAGGAAATTTCCGACTTGAATAAGCACAATGCGAATACTGAGGCTGCCATCGACAGCATCAATAAGATTCTGAAGGATTCCGGTTTCCAAGGTTTCAGCATTCGTGCCAAGGAAGGTGTGGAGAACGTGTATGAGGTTATCCGTGAAGACGGCTCCATTGCGGAAAACCTCAGTGAGGGTGAACGGAACTTTATTGCATTCCTGTACTTCTATCATCAGGTGCGTGGCAGCATGAGCAGCGAGGAACTCAAGGAAAAAATCGTCGTTATCGATGACCCGGTGTCCAGTATGGATAGCACGGCCCTGTTCCTCGTCAGCGCAATCGTCCGTGAGATGATCAATGTCTGCCGGAACAATACTGAGTACCTGAATCCGAAGGTTCCCGGTGACTACATCAAGCAGCTGTTCGTCCTGACGCATAACGTGTACTTCCACCGTGAAGTCACTTACCAGCAGGTCGGGTATTACAACTGCACGTCGTTCTATATGATCCGGAAGAACGACAACATCTCCACTATCAAGCTCTGCAAGCGTCAGAGCAAGGAAATCCCGACCGAGGAAGAAAATTATAATCCGGTCCAGAACTCCTACGCCGCTCTGTGGGATGAGCTCTGGGACATCCAGTCTACGATTCCGGCCCTGAACGTGATGAGGCGTATACTCGAATACTACTTCCTGCAGCTCTGCGGATATGAAGGAAGCGACCTCCGGGAAATTGTACTGGAGAAACCGGAGAACCGTAATAAGTTCATCAAACAGGTTGAAGGTGAGAAGCCGGATATGACCGATTACCAGCTGGCCTCTTCCTTGCTGGCGTACATCAACAATCCTAACGGCATCAGCGACGGACTAAACTATGTTGAAGATTGTGATGATGTCGACGCATACAAGCGGGTCTTCCAGATGATCTTTGAGGCTCTCGGTCAGAGCCAGCATTATAAGATGATGACCGGCAAACGGATAAAGTCCTGATTATGGGACAGCAAGAATAATAAAATAAGAGGTAGCATGGCACTACCATAATGAAAAGCGAGGTATAACGGCAATGGCAGACAAGAATATCATCGATGCAATGTGGGACGATTCGCCCATTGATGTTTCCACCGAAGTAAACTTTATCTGGTCCATCGCAAACAAACTGCGTGGGCCTTACCGCAGCGACAAATACAAGGACGTCATCATCCCGATGACCATTATTCGCCGCTTTGAGTGTGCGCTGGCACCTACCAAAGCAGCGGTTGTAGCGAAGTTCAAAGAGAATCCGAACTTCCCGGCAAAGGCGATGCAGCGTATTTCCGGGTTTCAGTTCTATAACACCAGCGAGTTTGACCTCGCAGAGCTGGTGAACGATGCCGACCACATTGCCGCCAACTTCAAGAGCTACCTGCAGGGCTTTTCTGCCAACGTGCTGGAAATCCTGATGTCCAAGGAGCGTGGACTGAACTTCGGTGAAGAGATAGACAAGATGGATAAGAATAACCGTCTGCTCTCTGTGGTCAAGGCTTTCTCAGAGCTGGACCTCAATCCTCGCACCATCGACAATGTGAAGATGGGATATATCTTTGAAGAGCTGATCCGGAAGTTTTCTGAAAATGCTGAGGCTGGTGATCACTACACCGGTCGAGACATCATCAAGCTCATGGTCAACATCCTGCTGGCCGAGGGCTGCGATGATATTTTCGATGACGGAAAGGTTATCACCATTTTGGATCAGGCCTGTGGCACGGGCGGTATGCTTTCCACCGGCTATAACTTCATCAAGCGATACAATCCCTCTGCAGACGTTCGCTTGTTTGGTCAGGAGATCAATCCGGAGTCATATGCGATATGCCTCGCTGAGATGCTCATCAAGGGTCAGAATGCTGAAAACATCTGCTATCAGGACACCATGAAGGCCGACCGCTTTAAGGGTACAAAGATGCGGTTTGTTCTGGAGAATCCTCCGTTTGGCACTGCATGGGGCGGCAAGGATGCCGCTGAAGGCGTTGAGGATGCGGTTAATGCTGAATACCAGAAAGGCTTTGATGGCCGTTGGGGTGCTGGCCTTCCCGGTTCAGGTGATATGCAGATGCTTTTCCTGCAGTCAGCTGTTGATAAGATGGATGATAACTATGGGAGAGCAGCGATTATTGAGAATGGTTCACCACTCTTTTCTGGCGGCACAGCTTCTGGCGAGAGTCAAATCCGTCGCTGGCTACTGGAAAGTGACCTTATTGAGGCAATTATTGCGCTCCCGGTCGATCTGTTTTACAACACTGGAATAGCAACATATATTTGGATCCTTTCCAAGAACAAACGATCGGAAAGAAAAGGCAAAATCCAGTTGATTGATGCCAGTCAAGTTTTTCATAAACTGAGGAAGGCCTTGGGAGATAAGAAAAATGAAATAACTCCCGAAGATAGAACCGCAATCACAAAACTGTATGCGGATTTTTCGGAAAATGAGTACAGCAAGATCTATCCGAATGAGGAGTTTATTTATCGTGAGTATGTTGTCATGCAGCCTCTTCAGAGAAGTTATGGCATTACTGAAGATCGCATTGAAGCCATGATAGCAAAAGGCAGTCTCTCAGCCTTATATGATGAGGCAAAAGTAAACGAACTTGAAGATGCAGAAGAATTAACCGGAAAAGACCAGAAAAAGCTGGAGAGCTTCCAAGAGAATAAGCCGATTTATGACGCTATTATTGAAACTCTTAAACGCTCTGTCTCCGAGATTGTGTATTTATCACCGTCGGAATTCATGCCGGTATTGACCAGAGTCCTTTCGAGCATAACAGCCGATAAAAAGCTCCTCGAAAAAATAGCGGACGGTCTTTCTGTTATGGATAAGAGTGCTATGATACAGCGCGACCGCAAAGGCAATATCATCTATGACAAAGAGACAAAAGATACAGAAATTGTAAAGTACGAAGAACATATAGATGATTATATGGCACGAGAGGTTTTACCGTATATCCCGGATGCTGTAGCATTTTTCGAGGAGAATCTAAGTGCTAAGAAACCTGTTGTAAAAACCGGTGCCGAGATACCATTTACACGTTATTTTTATAAATACCAGCAGCCTACATCGAGTGAAGATCTGGAGAGAGCATTCACAGAGTTAGAGCACTCAGTCTCTTTGCGGATTTCCACGTTATTTCAATAAGGTGGTGATGGTATGAGAGAACTAAGAAGCAGCGGCTTGCCGTGGTTGAAAGAAATACCACGCAACTGGAAGAACGAAACTATTCGCCATCTGATGGTCAGTAGAGATGGAGGTGCATGGGGCGAAGAACCTAAAGATGAATCGTCTGGAACTATTTGCTTGCGGATAGCAGATTTTGACTATTCAAGAGGACGGTTTAAAAAGTGTAACGATGAAGAACTTACACGCCGGGAGTATACAAAGTCACAGCTGAGTCGGCTTTCGCTTAAAACCGGAGATATCCTTGTGGAAAAATCTGGTGGCGGTGAAAAGACACCAGTTGGGCGATCCGTTTATTATGGCGGAGAGTATGGCCCAGTTTTGTTTGCAAACTTTATGGAAAGGTTGCGCTTTGATACTACAAGAATTGATCCTGAGTATGCTGAGTACTGGCTTAGAGCATGGTATGCATGTAGGTGTCCTTCGTATTATATCAATCAAACAACGGGAATACAGAATATTAACCTGACACTAATGCTGGCAAAAGAACGTATTTTTTATCCTTCGCTTTCAGAGCAACGGATGATTATTGGCTATCTTGATAAGAGGTGCGGTGAGCTCGATTGTGTTATTACCGATATTCAATCGCAGATTGCACTATTAGAACAATACAAACGATCTGTTATTGCCGAGTCTGTTACAAATGGTCTTGATCCTGATTTGCCTACAAAAGACAGTGGCATTCAATGGGTAGGGTTCATGCCAGCACATTGGAAAACCCTTCGAGGTAAATATGTTTTATCCTACCTTCAAAAACCAGTTCGAGAAGACGATGGTGTCATAACGTGTTTCCGTGACGGTGAAGTTACGCTTAGAAGCAATCGCCGTGAAGACGGTTTTACGATGTCCGACAAAGAAATTGGGTATCAAGGCATTGATGTTGGTGACCTCGTCGTTCACGGTATGGATGGATTCGCCGGGGCCATTGGAATATCAGATTCCAGAGGTAAAGCGTCTCCGGTTCTGAACGTGCTGGATACGAAGCAGAACAAGCGGTACATCATGTATTACCTTCGCAGCATGGCTTACAGCGATGTATTCCTTGCTTTAGCCACGGGTATCCGTGTACGCTCTTGCGATCTTCGCTGGAACAAGCTGGCCGAGCTTTCATACCCGATACCGCCGCTGGATGAACAGGAAGCAATTGTGGAGCATATCGATGATGTGATCGCAAAAACCGATGCGGTAATCGCTGATAAAAAAGCGCAGCTTGAAACACTTGAAGAATATAAAAAGTCTCTCATCTTTGAATACATCACCGGCAAGAAGGAGGTGCCCAGCGCATGAATGATATTCTAAGCGAAAAAGAATAGCCTATAAGCAAAACTTCGTCGCAAAACAATGGGGCGATGAAAAGTACAAATGGGAAGCCGTGAAGTGGTTTCAGGACAATTGGGATGTGAATGCTCCAGATTTTGCAGAGATGCTGAACCGCTCTCTGGACAAGACGTTCAACCTGCTGGCCTCCAACAACAACTTCCCGAAGGGCATGATCGTCGGTTTTGCAAAGTCAGCTCCTGAAGAGGTCCGGGCTATGTTCATCGCCCTGTTCGATGAAAGCAAGGATGTTTTCGAGAGAATGGATGCGTTCAAAATGCAGTCATCCATTCTTTTGGAGAAGTACGGCAATGGTGCCGCACAGCATTACCAGTACGAGAATGCCATCAGTACCTATCTGTGGCTCCGCTATCCGGATAAGTATTACATCTACAAGTTCGGTGAAGTAAAAACGGTCGCCAGCGAGCTTGAATCGGACTATCGTTTCAAAAAGGGTGCCTATGCCGATAACATTCGGAACTTCTTAAAACTCTATGACGAGATTAGTGCGGCCCTTAAAGAGGACACCGAGCTGGTGAATCTCTTCCAGTCGCAGTTGACCGATACTTGCTATCCCGATCCGGAGCTGAAGACGCTGACTATCGATGTCGGTTTTTACATCAGCCGGTATTACTCTCAGAAAGATTCCGCTCCTGATACCACCAGTTGGTATGGCGCAGACTTTGACCCCGGCCTTTCCATTGAAGATTGGAGCAAGCTGCTGAAAGACGAAACCGTCTTTACGACCGGTGCGCTGGAAATCATGAAGCGCATGAAGGATTATGGCGGCATGGCTTCCTGCACACAGCTGGCAGTAAAATACGGCGAGACTAAGAATTTCTACAATTCCGGCTCTGTTGCGTTGGCAAGGAGAGTATGCGAGGCCACTGGTGTTAATCCTAACACCAGAGACGACGGTACTACGCAGTGGTGGACAATTCTTTACACAGGCCGTGATGCTGGTAAAGATGAAGACGGCAGTTTTATCTGGAAGCTGCGAGATGAACTTTCAGCTGCTCTCGACAAAGCTGATCTGAGTGGGATTGAACTCTATGTTGCTGCTGCTCCCGGTGAGCAGGACCGTGGTTATTGGTGGTTGAATGCCAATCCGAAGATCTGGAGCTTTGCGGACATCGCCGTTGGTGAGGTTCAGTCTTACACGCTTTACAATGAGAACGGCAACAAGCGTCGCATCTTCCAGAACTTCCTTGATGCGAAAGCTGGCGACATGATTATTGGATACGAATCCAATCCGGTAAAGCAGATCGTTGCCATCGGTCGTGTTAGCGCAGAACAAGACGGTGAGAAGCTGTTCTTTGAAAAGGTTGAAGGTCTGACTTCACCGATTGATTATGCCACCTTGAAAGGGTGCCCGGAACTTGAACGTATGGAGTATTTCCAGAATCCGCAGGGCAGCTTGTTCAAGCTCACCAGAGGAGAATATGACTTCATCCTCGATATGATCCGTGAGGAGAATCCGGTCGCTACGGAGGCCTCCATCGATGCTTACACAAAGAGTGACTTCCTCGATGAAGTCTATATGACCGAAAAACGCTATGAGAACCTTGTAGCCGTTCTTCGCAATAAGAAGAACATCATCCTGCAGGGTGCTCCCGGTGTTGGTAAGACTTTCGCCGCAAGACGTCTGGCATGGTCCATGATGGGTGAAAAGGACGACAGCCGCATCGAGTTCGTCCAATTCCATCAGAACTATTCCTACGAAGATTTCATGATGGGCTACAAACCGGTCGAGGATGGCTTTGAGCTGAAGTATGGTATTTTCTATCGTTTCTGTCAGAAGGCCGCTAACCAGCCGGACAAGGAGTTCTTCTTCATCATCGACGAAATCAACCGTGGCAACATGAGTAAAATCTTCGGTGAGCTGCTGATGTTGATCGAAAAAGACTACAGAGGCACAAAAGCGACTCTTGCTTATAACGGCCTCTCATTCTCCGTCCCGAAGAACCTCTACATCATCGGCATGATGAACACGGCAGACCGCAGCCTTGCCATGATTGACTATGCGCTCCGTCGCCGCTTTAGCTTCTTTGAGGTGGAACCGGGCTTCGATTCCGAGGGCTTCATTCATTACCAGAACAGCTTGAACAACGAGACGCTGAATGAACTCGTTAACAAGGTGAAGGACCTGAACCGTGAGATTTCTCTTGATAAGTCGCTGGGTAAGGGCTTCTGCATCGGCCACAGCTATTTCTGCGGCAGAGATGTTTGCACCGAGGAGTGGCTGCATTCCATTGTTGACTACGACATTCTTCCGATGCTCAGTGAATACTGGTTTGATGATGCCAACAAGCTCCAGCGTTGGGAGAACATTCTGCAAGGTGTGTTTCAATGATTAAGGATAAGAGCATCTTCATAAAAAACATATACTATATGCTTTCGTATGCCTTCACGACGCTGAATCAAGGCGGTTATGAGGATGTTGCTACCGAGGAGTTCGAGAACATGCATAACCTCTTCGCTGCGATTCTGGCGAAGGGCATCAGCAGACAGTTGAAACAGGGACTGTACCGGGAGTATTTAAACCGCAAAGAGGATGTTGCTGTAGTTAGGGGCAAGATCGATATGCCGGGGACCATTCAGAACCGCCTTGCCAGAAAGCGGGTGCTGACCTGCGAGTATGATGAGCTTTCCGAGAACAATCTCCTGAATCAGATACTGAAAACGACCGTTATGCTTCTGCTCAGGCACACGAGGGTGGATCAGGAGTACAAGAGCGATCTGAAAAAGGAAATGCTGTTCTTCTCAAATGTTGACACAATCGATCCTACCACGATCCGTTGGTCGGCCATTCGATTCCAGAGGAACAACAATACTTATCGTATGCTCATCAGCTTGTGCCAGCTCATTCTGGAAGGAATGCTTCTGACCACAGACTCAGGAGAATACAAGCTGGCCTCCTTTGTGGATGAACAGCGCATGAATCGTCTGTACGAGAAATTTATCCTCGAATACTACGCCAAGGAGTGTCCGCAGGTGATAGCGACGGCTTCGCAGATCCCGTGGGCTTTGGATGATGGTATCGGGACGATGCTGCCGGTAATGCAGAGCGACATCATGCTCACCAGAGGCAGCGAGGTGCTAATCATCGACGCCAAGTATTACACGCATACCACACAGACTCAGTACGATGTCCACACGCTCCATTCCGGCAATCTGTATCAGATCTTTACCTACGTCAAGAACAAAGATACGGAGTTCGGGGACAAGCCCCACAAGGTTTCCGGCATGCTTCTTTATGCTGCAACTGACGAGGCAATTCAGCCGGACAACAGTTACCAGATGAGTGGCAATAAGATCAGCGTGAAGACGCTTGATTTGAACAGGGATTTCTCGGAGATTGCTGCACAGCTGAATGCAATAGTTGACGAGCACTTCGCATCATAACAGGAGAACGCTATGCAGATAATAAAACAGTTTGGATGGGTTTATTATGTCGGTGAAACGGCGGACCAGTTGGATGAGCACAAATGCGGCAAATGGATGTATTTTTTCGGAGACGTTGAGTTTGCCGAAAAAATCTGCAAAGCAGCAGTTGAGAACGGTGTTGTAGCAGAATCAAAACATAGTGATGCTCCTGAAGGCGTATGCTGTTTCTATTCAAATGGGGATGATGTTGAAGCCCATAAAAGGACAATTCAGTTTTTCTTGGAGAACAATCTGATCCGAAAAACGAAGGCAGGAAAACTATACAACATTTCATTCAAGTTCGATGATCAGACACGAGCTGGAGAATATGGTGAGCTGTTTCAGTCAGAAATAAAGCTGGATCGTTTTCTTGACCTCACTACCGGGGAATGGAAAGTTTAAAAGAAACGAGGCGACAGTGCTTGCTCGATGTTTATACTGTGTCTTTCTTTGGTCACCGACAGATTGACCGCTTCTTTGAAACCGAAGAAAAGGTCGCTGCGTTGGTCAGGAAGCTCATAACAGAAAAAGAATATGTGGAGTTCCTGATCGGACGGGACGGCGAGTTTGACCAGATTGTGGCATCGACAGTCAGACGGGCAAAGCATAACATCCGGGACGACAATTGCGAACTCATCTGGGTGCTGGCATACCCGAAAGCCGAATATGTAAATAACGCAGACTCCTTTGACGAATACTACGACAGCGTTGAGATCTGTGACGAAGCCGCTCGGAGCCATCCAAAGGCCGCGATACAAATCCGAAACCGGAGCATGGTGGACCGGTCAGATCTGGTGGTGTGCTATGTTGAGCATGAAACCGGTGGTGCATTTCAGACAAAGACCTACGCTGAGAAAACCGGCAAGGATGTAATCAACCTCCCCGCCGATTGAACCTTTTAATTATTCCACACTTTTTAATTATTCCTCCAGCAGCTGTTTTTGAGGGGTAAGTTTCAAAGGCTACAGAACCGGCCAGCAACAATCGAATAAACAGAAAAAGGGCTTCCGAAGCTCTGCTGTAAAACACAGCGGAACCTCGAAAGCCCTTTATTTCAAGCCTTTTTCAGCACTTATGTGCCGGAGAAGGCTTTTTCTGTTTGTATCAAAGACAGCGTCTTTATAGAACCTTCATGTGGGGGACGTCATTGAATTTATCCATACCGAAAACAGCAGCAAAACGCTTCTGGTAAAAGTAGTGGATCTGTTTGTTTTTGATTCGTTTATGACCCTGTATGAAAACCTTCCCCTTTTGGAATGTGGGTATATGGAAAAAGACATTGATACTGCCTCGCCAGACGATATGGATGCATATTATTCAAAAGCCGAGCAGGAAAAGTACGGCGTGGTAGGGATAAAAATAGCGCTGCTGTAAGTTTCGGCCGGCGAAGCCAAAGTAAATAGAATTCCCTGTAAATGCACCTTCGTATATGTGCAGCGTACGGAGGCGTATTTGTTTTGCGACATAAAGATCCGGCTCAGGCAGCTGCCTGAGCCGGATGCATATGAACCGTATTTATTCGCCGTCATGTTCGCCTTCGCCCGGGTCGGGGGCGGGAGTAGGCGTAAAGGGCGTGGGGGTAGGCTTCTCGGTGGGGATGGGTTTGGTACCTACTTCGGTCACCTGTTCGATCTTGGGGTACGTGGCCACATAATCATAGACCATGGTTTTTTGCCCGTTCTGCACTTTATAGACCTTTACCTCCCAGGAGGAACCATCATAAGCCTTTTGAATGACCTCAGCATAATCCGTGTACTGATTTCTGTTAGGCTTGGTGGTGGGGTTTACCGCCGGATTCTCTTCTACGCAGGTGGAGATCACCTGATAGGTAACGCCGGGTTCTTCCGGACCGTAGACCTCTACGTTAATGGTCTTTTTGTGACTGGAGCTCTTGCACTTGGTAATGTACACAAAGACATACAGAGTGCCGCTCTTATTGTTTTTGAACCGGAAGTCAATGGAACCGTAATTCACCGTGGCGTCCATGCCGTTGTCTACATAATCCGAAGGAAGGGAGTGCTCCTTGTGGTTGGTGACATCTACACCGCTGCGGAGCAGTGCATTGAATATGGTGGTGCTCACCTGACATACGCCGCCGCCGGGTTCTGCACGGTGGCTCCCCCGATATACGGCGGGCGCCAGAGCCCAGCCTTTCTTTTCGCTGCGTTCGCCGGTTGTCTTGTTGAAACTGAAGGATTCGCCGGGTTCCAGCTGGATAACGTTCATAAGCCCGGTCGCCTTGCTGATGTTGTGATCCCGATTCTGGCGGCGGGTCAGTTCTTCGGCGGTGGTGGAGCTGCCGGACGTAGTAAAGTAATAATCCGTAGAAAAACTGGCCAGCTTGGTGGTTTGCTTCTGCACATCCGCCACGGTAACGGTGGGCTTGGATACGGTCACATCCGGAGAGATGGTAGTCTGCAGCGTCCCGGCATTCAGGGCGGCGGCTACCTGATCCACAACGCCGTCGTAGTCCAGCTGCATACCGTCAGTGCCCTCCGTATATTTGAAACTGGGCTTCTGGTACTCCTTATACCCGGAGGTCTTGTCGCCTACGGAGTAGGTTTCCTTTTCAATGGTAAAGGAAGCGTTGGTGGCATGGCCGGGCACCTGGTCGTTAAGCGTATACAAAACTTCCCGCAGGGCGGTCTCGTCATAAGACAGGGGCGCCTGCACACTGCCGCCCTTCATGGCGGAGATCAGTGCGCTTTCTATATCATAGGCGGCCTGAAGATCTTCCTTGGTCAGGGTGTAATTAAAGGAATCATTTTGCAATGTAATGGCAATGCCGTCCAGGGTCTTGTTCAGCTCCTGGGCAAGAAGCGAACGAACCTGCGCGGCTGCCTGCCCGCCTACCGCCACACCGTTGATCCGGGTTCCGGCGGGGAGAACATCCGTATCCTTCACCTGAGAACCTGGGGCCGGGGTACTGCCGTCAGCATGGATGGAAGGACTGACGGAGGAGGCAGCGGAGGGAAGCAGAACCGCCTCCTGCGCCCGTTTTTTGACCAGTAGGCTGATAGACCATACCAGTGCAGATACTGCTATAAGGAAAAAAAGAACAGAAGACAGCAGCACCCGGCGCTGCCGCTGCCGGGCCCGTTTTTTAGCCGCTGCCCGGCGTTTGGCTGCCCTGCGGGCTTTTTCTTCCTCGCTGAGGGGCGCTTTGGGGGAAGCGCTTTTTGAGGAGGTCTCTTTTTGAGCGCTGCGGGACTGCATTTTGGTATATTGCAGCTCCTGCTGCTTTTGCTGAGAATCATTTTTCGTATACATACCAGCATTGTACACGGTTTTTTTGATTTATTCAACCATGGGACCCAAAATGGTGGTATAATTCTAATGTAAACTTTTAGTGCTCTGCAGGGGATACCGGCAGGGCAGAGGAGCCGGATATGTTTCATATTGTGTTGGTAGAGCCGGAGATCCCCCAGAATACCGGCAATATTTCCCGTACCTGTGCCGTTACGGGTTCGGCGCTGCATTTGGTGCGTCCTCTTGGGTTTTCCGTGGAGGACAGGCAGCTCAAGCGGGCCGGTCTGGATTACTGGCACAGCCTGACCCTTTTTTATCACGACAGTATAGAGGAACTATGGGTTCAGTATCCTCAGGGGCGATTCTTTTATACCTCCACCCATGCAGAGCGGCGCTACAGCGATGTGGCATACAGAGACGGAGACTTTCTGGTCTTTGGCAAAGAGACGGCAGGGCTGGGGCCAAAGATCCTGGAAGCCCATGCGGATTCTGCCATCCGCATCCCTATGGGAAAAGAGCAGCGCTCCCTGAACCTGAGCAATGCGGCGGCCATTGTACTTTATGAAGCCCTGCGGCAAAATTCTTTTTTTGATTTATCCTAAAAAATCCTTGCATTTAGCGAAAGTCTGTGGTAAGATAGTTCCGTTCGATTTCTGCAAAGGAGGTGGACTTGGATGGGTAAGTTTTGTGAAGTCTGCAACAAGGGTGTCATGTCCGGTAATCTGGTAAGCCACTCTAAGCGTAGGACCAAGCGCAGCTGGGCGCCCAACGTACAGCGGGTACATGTCATCATCGATGGCAGAACGCAGGCCATGAATGTGTGCACGCGGTGCCTCCGTTCCGGCAAGGTCGTTCGCAGCATCTGAGTTTATTGGCAAATGAGCCACTCTTTTGGGAGTGGCTTTTTTTGTCTGTCAAGTTCCGCAAAGAAAGGAAAGGTCTATGTTGATTTCCAGCCGCAGCAATGAGCGGGTCAAGGAAGCCCGTTCTCTTCGGGAGAGCAAGTTCCGCCGGGCAACGGGGCTGCATTTCATAGAAGGGGATAAGTTGGTAGGGGAGGCGCTGACCTCTGGAGCAGAGGTTACAACGGTTTTCTGCCGGGAAGGAACGCCTGCCCCACGGGGAGGGTTTGAGCTGCTGGAGGTGACGGAGGGGGTCATGGAAGCCCTTTGCACCGGTACGCCCCAGAACCTGTGCGCACTGGTGCGCACGCCTGTTACGGCGCCTCCGGAGGAATACCGGGGCCTTATAGTGGTGCTGGAGCAGCTGCAGGACCCCGGAAATGTGGGCACCATTCTACGCACAGCAGATGCTCTGGGGGGGGCAGGTGTGCTGCTTTCTGCGGATTCGGCGGATCCCTTTGCCCCCAAGACCCTTCGGGCTTCCATGGGTTCAGCATATCATTTGCCGGTCTATATCGGGGATGTGCCCGCAGAACTTAAGCGTATGAAGGAACAGGGGTATACCTGTCTGTGCGGCCATCTGCGGGGCAGCGAGAACATGCCGCCCATACAGGAAAAGATGGCGCTGGTGGTGGGCAACGAAGGACAGGGCGTCAGCCGGGAGACGGCAGAACTGTGCACTTTGTATCGCCTGCCCATGGCGGGCCGGGCAGAAAGCCTGAATGCAGCGGTGTTTGCGGCCATTATGTTGTATGAACTTACCCGGAGGTAGTATGGAGCAGGAATTCTGGCAGGCAGCGGATGCTCTTTTGGCAGGCGGGAAGATAGTCATCGATCGGCCTGCGGGTTCCCGGCACCCTCAATGGCTGGA
>ENA-ORRN01000356-ORRN01000356.1-human-gut-metagenome-genome-assembly--contig:-NODE-356-length-36766-cov-3.421917_pt1 | contig 36766 bp, 23 predicted proteins | sample MGYA00242174_ERZ509132 | MGnify/ENA primary metagenome ERZ509132 (study PRJEB26280, sample SAMEA2338671) | human gut metagenome | biome: human gut; feature: human-associated habitat; material: faeces... | reverse complement strand
GGCGGCTGTAACCGATGGAGTCGCCAGCCGGGACATCTTGTATCTGAAGGATGGTGGTGCGCAGGGTACTGACATTGCGCAGGCCCTTTATGCCGGAAGCACTTACACCGTATAGTCCGATTCCCAGGCGGACCATATCCATCTGATAGTCCGTGAAACGTTCGATTCCGGCAGAGTTCAGGATATGTTTGATGACTTTATATTCCAGGCCGTTTTCCAGTTCGGCAGCCGCCTGGGTAAATGTATCCAGTTGTTTCTTTGTGAAATCATCGAAGATGGATGAGTCGCTTCCCACCAGATGGGAGAATACAGAACGTGCCGTTACGCCACTTTGTTCTTTCAACCGTTCACAGATCGCCGGGACGTCATCCGGTTGGAATCCCAGACGGTGCATTCCTGTGTCTATCTTGATATGGATCGGGTAGGAGGTGATTCCCCGTCGTTCCGTTTCCTTTATCATGGCATCCAGCAGGCGGAAGCTATATATCTCCGGCTCCAGATTGTTTTCAAACAAGACATTGAAACTGCTGAACTCCGGATTCATTACGATAATAGGGATTGAGATGCCCTCTTTACGAAGTTCCGCCCCTTCATCGGCAACGGCAACGGCCAGGTAATCGCAACGATGTTCCTGTAACGTTTTAGCCAGTTCGTATGAACCGGCCCCGTATCCGAACGCTTTTACCATGCAAACCATCTTGGTTTCCGGTTTCAGCTTCGAACGGTAATAGTTGAAGTTATGCACAACCGCGTCCAGGTTTACTTCGAGGATCGTTTCATGCACTTTCTTTTCCAGTAACTCGGAGATACGTTCGAAGTGGAAGTGGCGTGAGCCTTTTATCAGGATCAGTTCGTCTTTGAACTTCTTGAATGTCGGTGATTTGAGGAACTCATCCGTGCTGAGGTAGAATTCCTTTTCGATATCGAATGCACTGCCATATTCTTTCAGATCCCGTCCGATACCGATAATCCGGTCGATGTTTTTACGGCGAACCAGGTCGGCAACCTTTTTGTAAAGCGACTTGGGCAAGGTGCCTGATTGCAGGATGTCGGAGAGGATCAACGTACATTTCAGGTTCTTGTCCACATGACGGCTCTGCTGGAAGTCGAGGGCGATATCCAGCGAGTTGATATCCGAGTTGTATGTGTCGTTGATCAGCATGCAATTGTTGATGCCTTGTTTCACGTCCAGACGCATAGCGACAGGCTCCAACCGGGCAAATTTATTGGCATCATTTACGCTGGTCGGCTTCAGATAAAGCATTACTGCCAGGCAATGGATCACATTTTCGATGGAAGCATCGTCGGTGAAAGGAATGACATATTTCTGAGTCAGCCCGAGCAGTGTGCAAAGGATAACTGTTTCTTTCTCTTTCTTTTCGATCTTTTCGATATAAAGCGGTGCATCCGAGTCTGTCCGGCTCCAGGCAATCGCCTTATGTGAAAGGCAGGCCGATTCGATACAGTTGGATATAAACGCATCATCCCCGTCATATATAATGGCTTCGCATTCATTGAACAAAGTCAGTTTCTCCAGGCATTTCTGCGTGGTAGAAATGAAATTTTCCTGATGTGCTTCTCCGATATTGGTAATAACACCGATAGTCGGTGAAATGATCGGGCGCAGGTTTTCCATCTCATCCGGTTGGGAAATGCCGGCTTCAAAGATTCCCAGCGTATTCTTGTCGCTTATCTGCCAGACGGACAGCGGCACGCCCAACTGTGAATTGTAACTGCGCGGCGAGCGGACAATGTTGAATTCCTTGTGCAATAGTTGATAAAGGAACTCCTTTACAATCGTTTTCCCGTTACTGCCTGTAATGCCGATCACCGGGATATTGAACTGTTTCCGGTGATGGGTAGCCAGTTTCTGAAGAGCTTTCAACGTATCTTTTACCACCAGGAAATTTGCTTCTCCGAGCGATTCGAACTCCGGAAGCATTTCGCTCACTACAAAATTGCGGACGCGTAGTTTGTAGAGTTCCTTTATATATCTGTGTCCGTCGTTGGTCTTTGTCTTAAGGGCAAAGAAGAGACTTTGTTCCGGAAAAGAAAGCCGGCGACTGTCAGTCAGCAAAATGCTGATGGTGCTATCCTGCAAGTTATTTGCCTGCGCACCGATAATTCTGACGATTTCTTTTATTGAGTATTCCATTCTTTACATTAGTTTAGACTTTATTATTTCCATCTCTTTTGTACTATCAAAGGAAGGAAATTTCTCGTTAATTCGTTCCATCTTTAACAAAGTTTGCGAGATGAAGCGTTTATAGGCTTCACTTTCGGGTTGAAACGGGCGATGATTAATAGCCTTTTGGATCTCTGCCCATTCTTTAAGAAAGCCTTTCGTTTCATCGGATAAGAAATTTTCTGTAAAACGTTGCCAAATATAATCAACAGCGAGCTCCGAAGGATGCAGCATGTCGGTTGCATAGAAGCGGTAATCGCGCAGTTCGTCCATCATGATTTCGTAGGCGGGGAAGTAAGCGATCCGTTCCGGATAGGCCGTCTGAAGCGTATCGGCTGCCAGTAGCAAAGTGGCCTTACTGAGTTGATTGCCATGTGCCCCGTCTTTCCAGTGGCGTATCGGACTGACGGTGAAAAGTATCTTCAGGTCCGGGCATTGTTCCCATAAGGAGAGCAACAACTCCTTCCATTCCGACACAATCTCCGCCACGGATATCATCGAGCGGTCAAACATTTTCTCCGGTAGCTTATGGCAGTTTGCTACCACCTGGCCGGAACTTTTCAGCCGGTAGACATAGGCAGTCCCCAGTGTAATTACCATATATCCGGTCTTCCTGATTTCTTGTGCCGAGGCAAACAATCTGTCGTTAATATTTTCCAGGCACTCTGTTTCCGAGGTGGAAGAGAAACGGCTGTGGTGCGTAAAACTATGATATACGCCTTCGTGCCGGAATAAATCATTTGCTGTAAACCGCTCCGGATGCAGCAGCATTCGCAATGCGGCAGCGATGGATGCCGGATTATAGAGTGTTCCGAACGGATTAATATCGACATTGAACTTGTTCTCAGCCAGCTTCGCCCCGATATTTTCCGCAAAACAGGAACCGAGCAGTAAGATGCGTTCCTGCCAGGAAAACCGGAAAGGAGGCTTGGGTATTTTGATAGCGGTGTATAGTTCCATATTATTCCGTTGGGTCGTTAGGTAACGGGCCGGCTGTTGGTTGCTGGGGCGAACGCCTGGTGTAGAAAGCCCGTTTTCCGCACCAGCTCTTTTGTATCTGATTGTCTTCAAGCAGCTGTTCCAGATCTTTTTTAGTCTTTTGCCGCGTGCATTGGTTCAGGCTGGCAGCAACCGTCAGGTTGATTGTCCCATAGTTTTTTATATACCACAGGATACGTTTCTGCCGGATATCGGCATTGTAGTTTTTTTTCTCGCTGGTCCCTTCCCGCCGTTCGATACGAACGCCCCGGAAACGTTTCTTCAACTCCGGATCAGCACGAAACTCCACGTTCTTAAACTCAATGGATGCCGAGCGTATATCTTTTTTGTTTTCCACCTGCTGCTTGCATTTCAGCGTCACTGAAAACGTACCGATCCCTTCCAGATGTACGCTCTGGCTATTACTGAGACAGAAGTACAACCGATCGCTGATTGCCTTGATTGCCCCTTTGATATCGGCTGTCGTGAAAGTGCTCATGCTCTCGATCATCCGCGCCAGTTCGTTGGTATTGACGGTCTGGATATTGATAGCTCTGGCATGTAACGTCGGCTTCTCTTCCCCATTTCTGGGGGGATTGGCAAATAAGTCGTATTCAATACTCATATTCCTCCTGATGTTTAAGGTTTAACGTCGTGACTATTAAAGACTTTTCTCCCTACTTTTATTTATGAAACAATTACTTTCCATAAATGTAAGGTTAGGAATACAAATATGTAAGGTATAGCTTTCTTTAGAGTAATATATTCCTTACGTATTTAAAAGTCCGTACCAAAGGTAATAAATCTCCTGATATAAAGGATTAATTATCCAGGGCTTTTTTCTTAGTTCCGTTGGATGATTTGTGAAGTATTGTAAAGTGCTGAAAGAAAAGCTATATAGTTATATATATAGATGTACGGGCGTACATTATATTATTTGGTGCAAAATATGCGAAAAATGATATATAAATAGTTGATGATTAGTGAGATGAGCGGAAAAATTGAGTGACGAATTTAATCGTTCCTTTTTTCTCGTCAACAAAAGTAAGAATTAGTTTTATACCAACCATCCTTTTTAAGATATTTTTTATTCATCTATATGCTTTCTTATCAATTGAATAGCAAATAAAGTACAAAACAGGTGCTTTCATCAACGAAAAGAAACACAGCCAAAAACGATGGCGAGAAAAAAGGAACGTTTAAACTCGTCATTTTCCAGGAAAACGAGGCGTTCCAATTGAAAATTGAACTTATTACACTTTAGTATTAATATTAAATTATTTATTATGAACAAAAAGTTTTCTACTTTGATGGCTGGTCTTGTGCTGGCTACGGGTATGGTTTCGGCAGATACCTACATTTCGCCGAATCCATTTACTCAGGGTGGTTTCCCTTATCGTACGATGGATACAGAGGTAACGGCTGCTTTTTCTTCTCCATTGACTGCAAATCAGATAAGTAAAATTGAATCTGAAAACAAGTGGTATCAGTTGACCGATGGAACTGGAAATGTTTTAATTCAGGTTCGTGAAACAACTACTGGTGATGTAACACTGAAAATGGTGCCTGCTTTTACAACAGGTTCTCCAAGTACAGGTGCTCCTCTAAATTATTCTTTGTGGAAGATTAAAGTAACGGAACATCCTGTTACTGCTGCAAAGGTTTATACTTATATTAATAAGGAAACGAATCTGGAGTTGGTTTTGGATGATACAAGAGCATTGGATATAAAAGATCCTGTGACTCCTATTGCTAACATTAATACAGAAGATGCAACGATTTTGACCGGTTGTACAAACCAGTGGAGTTGGTATACTACAGATGAATTAGTTGCACCAAGCAAGTTTGCTGCAGAACCTATTTATTCATACTTCCATAATTCTGATTCTGTAATGGTTATGCAGAAAAAGACAAATGGTGAAGTTGTTGCCTCCAAGTATGATAAACGCTTTGCGGGGAATAATCTGGCAGGACTTACGGGTTCTGATATTCCATTGAAACTCATGCCGGTTATCGCTCAGGGTGTAGCTTTGACTGCTGCAGACCTGAATGCAATGATCGACGCTCAGGAAATCAACACATTGAATCCTGCAGATTCCGCTAAATTCAAATTCAGTGAACCGACTGGCAAGTTGAATGCAGCTTTGCAATCTATCACTAACAATGTATTAGGATCAGAAAAAGGCTTTAAGGCTTATGATCAGTATTTATATCGTGAGTTCGGTAAAGCTGGTTTGACTGATATCGCTTCTGAGTTAACTGCCGGAAAAGCTTTATTAGCTGCTGTGTCTGCTAAATTTACTGCTGTAAATACAGATGCTGCTGTTACAGCTGCTGCAAATACTGCTGCAACTGCTGCAACTACTGCTGCTACCGCTGCTGGTGCTGCTGCAACTAATGCTACAACTAAGGCAACAGCTCTTTATACGAAAGCTCTGAATCCTCCTACTGTGACTGCTTCTACAATTACAACTGAATTTACTACAGAATTCACTACTGGTAGAGACGCTCTGGGTCAACCTGCAACTGCAAACAGTATTGCTAAAGCATTAACTGAGGCTAAGACAGCAGCTGCAAATATAAAAGGAACAGCGGGTGCTACTCAAGCAACTAAAGATGCAATGGATGCATTAACAGATTTAATTGATGCTGATTTAGCTCTTATTGCTAATGCGTATACTAAAGCAAATAAAGGTGTAACAGATATGCCTAAAACATTGACATTTACTAGTGGTACTGAAGACGTGAATGCTTTCGGTATTCGTTTGGTTGATGAAAACGGCAAGTATTTCATGGTAGATACGCTTCGTTATGAAGAAGCTCAGGCTCCGTCTGTATCTCCGGCTTACCAATTGGTTACAAAAACTTTTGATATCAAAGCAAATGCAGCATTTGTTGCTGCACGTTATTTCTTCCGTGTAACTTATTATCCATCAAATGATAGTTTGGCTATCGAACCACTGAATGCTGCTTCTAAAACAAATGCAGAAGCTACAGCTAAAACAGATTGGGTAGCTACAGACGCTGGTATGGATTGGGTGAAAGTAGCCAATATTACAGGGGCAAAGATTGGTTTGACGGCTAGTAATACAGAAACAAACACAGTTGCTGTTTCTCCGATCGCCATCACAACTTCCGAATTGGCAAATGGCGACCTGGTTGCTACTGCTGGTCCGAAAGATCCGAACGGAAGCTTCAGAACACGTATCTCTTTTGTACATGTTTATCCGTACCTGGTTCGTTCTACCGTTGAATCTGGTTTGTATAACATCTCTTTGGTAACAAACGACAAGAACTCTAATGCAACAACATTAAGTCGCGTTAACGGTTCTCATATCGTTGCCAATATGGCAGGTGAATTCGTTTATGCTAAGAAGGATAAATCTCAGGATTACACTCATATGCCAGCAACTCAGTGGGTTGTTGAACAGTTGGGATGCCTGAAACCGAACAGCACAGTGGCTCGTGTAAGAGTGGTTAACCGTGAATATAAAGATGTAGCTTTCGAAGGTCAGTTATATGTAGATGCTGCCGGCAATCAGTATATGATCAACCGCACTCCGTCGTTGACTATCGGTAATAATAAATTCAATTACAGAGATACTCTGAAGTTTGATCCTATTGCTGATACAAAGAAAGGTTACCTGAACTTGAAGGAAGATACTTTGAGAGAAAATACTTATACTTTCAACCAGTTCTTCAACTATGGCGAAGATCCTTACTTCTTGAATGTGAAAGATAATAAGGCTGACACTTTGGTTAGAGCTCAGAAAGAAGCTACTCAGTTTGAATTGTTCATTGTTGGTACAGACAGCGTTAAGTATGGATATAAGAGTGACCAGGCTGGTGTTGACCAATTGTGGAGAACTGCTTATAAACTGAAAGTAAAAGATGCTAACAAGGTAGACAACGACCGTAAGTTTGTAGCTGTAGACCAGAACAACAAATATGTTGTGGCTTTAGAGAAAGATATTGATGCAGGTCTTAATGGTTTACGTTATGCTCAATTCTATTTCAAAGAAAACAATCATTGGGTAGAAGGTGAAACCGGCAAAGAATATTATGCATTGGTAGATGTTATTAATAATACTAATGGTAACTGGAAGCTGTCTATCGAACAAGGTCAGATGGATACTAAACCTGAAGCTCTTGGTGAAAGCCGTACAGAAGCCTTCTATATCGGTAAAGACAATCGTCCTCTTTACAGAAGCTTAGGCAAGAATAACTCTGTCGTTAAGATCTACACTGAAAGAGGAACAGCAAAAGAATACCTGTATGAAGATGGTAGCAATAAGATCAATTATCCGTCTGCTATTAAAGATTTCAACTATTTGGGTATCACTTCTGCCGGTATCACACCGGATGGAGAAGGAACAACAGTTGCCTTGTATGCTGATTATGTTCAGAAATCTAACGATCGTATGCCGCAATATTTGTTTGCTGTAGATATTGACAGTGTGAAAGCTTATACATGGTGTAAAGATCATGGTTTGAATCCGGGTTGTAGCCATGCTGATCCTTATGCTGGTTATATTGCTGGTCGTTTCTTGGTTAACTTGAACGATTCTATTGACAATTCAATAAATAAACTGCAGGATGCTGCTAAGTTCAAATATGACAATTACACAAGATTAGCATTCGTGGATGCTGTTCACCGTGGTGATTCTCTGTATGTTTTGAAGGACGGTATCAAACTGGCTTCAATCATGGCAAAAGATCCTTCCGGAAAATCTTATATCCTTCCTGCTAATTTGGATAAAGCGAATGAAGGTAAGGTTTATGATATCGTTGTTCTGAATGGAAAGCATAACAATGCTGCCTTCTCTTTGAGATTGGTTGATGATGCTGAAGCTCAGGATTTCTATCTGGAATCAAATGGAAATGGTAATGATTCAGGTATCGGTTCATTCAAGGGTGCTTGGGTTAAATTACAGAACTATGTTCCTGTATTAGCTCAGACAACTGAAGACAATGGTAATCACGATGGTTCTACTGGTGGTATCTTGGAAACTATCAACCAGGCTCAGAAGTTCAACATCGCTGAAAACGTTGATGAAATTCCGACAGACAGCCAAACTCCGGAAGTATCAACTATCAGTGTAAATGCTGACTACGGTAAAGTAATCATCAAGGGTGCTGCTGGCAAGACAGTTACTGTCACTAACGTTCTTGGTCAAACAATTGCTAACACAGTTATCTCTTCTAACGAAGCTACAATCTCTGCTTCTGCAGGTTTAGTTGTAGTATCTGTTGAAGGTGAAGAAGCTGTTAAAGCAATCGTAAAATAAGAAATTTATAATCGAAAATAAATTCTAAAATTTCCACGAGGTGGAGTAGAGGCGTTGCATGCAACGTCTCTACTATCCATCAACTACCCTGTGATAGGCGAACAAGTGGTTATTAATATTAAGTAATAAAATAAAGTTCTTACTGTAATTTCTCCCGTGAGGAAGGAATACAGAAAAAAACAGCCTCTGCGATCTTGTGTCGTAGAGGCTTTGTTGGTTGCAGTTGTTTTGCGTGGTAAAATAGGTTGAAAATGAAAAAATGTAATTAATTTAGCTGCCAGGAAATAGTGTTAATACTTGAAATCGATATGGGAAAACTGGATAAACAACAAGAGTACTTTGTTTTGTCTGCTTTGAAGCAAGACAGCAAAGAGGCTTTCTCATTATTGTTTCAGACCTATTATACCGATCTTGTATTGTTCTGCGGGAATTTTATAAAAGACAAAGATTCTTGTGAAGATATTGTTCAATCAATCTTTTTAAAACTTTGGAACGAGAGGAAAAACATACAGATTGAAACTTCTTTGAAATCTTATTTGTTGAAGGCTGTCCGTAACAGTTGTTTTGATGAATTTCGTCATCTTGAAATTGTCCGTCAGTATGAGACGGAGTATGAAAATACAGTACTTGATTCTTACGATACGGAAAATTATATCTTGTATTCAGATTTGCATGACCATTTGCGTCATGCCTTGGAACAGGTGCCGGAGTTGTATAGGGAAGCTTTTGTGTTGAATCGCTTTGAAGGATTGAAATACAGGGAAATAGCAGAAAAACTGAATGTATCGGAGCGGACAGTTGAAGTCCGTGTCAGTAAGACTTTGGAATTATTACGGAAACATTTGAAAGATTTCTTCATACTATTGCTTTCAATAGGTATTCCCTAAAAAAAGTTATAAGCCATGTGGGAAATGATTCCCCGGACGTCTTAAATACTATAAAAGAGAAAAAATGACAGACAAAGATCAAATACAACCTATTATCACAGCTTATCTATCCGGTAAAGCAACGGCAGAAGAACGCCGTAAACTGGATGATTGGGTGAAACAATCTCCTGATAATGACCGATATTACCAGGAAATACGTAATATATGGCAGGTGATGCACCCCGCTTTTACCCCCTCTGAGATTCATGTATTTGAAGCCGAGAAAAAAGTTTTAGCAAATATCGCAACCACAAGGAGGAATATCGCCCGTACATTAATTATCTATTGGCAACGTATGGCTGCTGTCCTTGTCATCCCTTTGTTGATCATCTGTACTTATTTATTTTTAGAGAAGGATAATGGGGTGTATGATGCGATAGAGTATCAGGAAGTGAAATCACCTCACGGTACTTTCTCTGAAGTCCGTCTGCCGGATGGAACGAATGTCTGGCTGAATGGTGGAAGTACTCTGAAATATCCCTTAACTTTCCGGAAAGGCGAGCGGGATGTTTTCTTGAGTGGCGAAGGATATTTTGAAGTGCATTCGGATAAAGAAAATCCTTTTATCGTAAAAACCGATCAGATAACTCTCCGGGCTACCGGTACGGCTTTTAATGTGGAGGCCTATGGAAGTGATTCTATTACTGCTGTTACTATGGTTAACGGAAAGATAGATGTCGCTTTCGGAAACTCTTCACCTGTTGCTATAGTTCCGGGAGAACGAGCTTCCTTTAATAATCTCACGAAACAATGTCTTATTGCAAAGACTGATCCTTATAAGTGGTATGCCTGGAAAGACGGACTGATGATATTCAGGGATGACCCATTATCGTATGTCTTTAAGCGCCTGGGATTAACTTTTAATATGAATATAGAATTAAAAGATCCTTCTTTAGCTAATGCACCTTATCGTGCTACTTTTGAATATGAATCGTTGGATGAAATATTGCGTTTACTTGAAATGAGTGCTCCTCTGCATTTCAAGCAGAATAAGAGGGTGAAGGACCGGAATAATGCATATGAGAAGCAAACAATAGAAGTGTATAAAAGAAAAAGGTGATGAAAAATATCACCTTTTTATCTTCCGAATAAAGAAAATCTGATTTTAAATAAAAAAAATGACTTTTCAGTTGTGGTAAAAAACAGCTGAGACGTCTTAGTTATGTATGAAAAGATAATTATTATTTGTTCACTATAAAAATCTGATGCCTATGAAGTAGTCAATTATTAAGATCAATGAGTAAGCAGCTTTAAATAAAAAGGAAAGGTGTGCGAGACCTTTCCTTTGATTGTTTAGCTGTTTAAAAGTTTTTAGTCAACCTTATTTTTCTAACTAAACAAACAAATGTATGAATTCCATTTCGGATAAAAAAATCGAAAGGCTAAGTTTTGCCATTAAAATTTTTCGAGTTATGAGATTATGCTTGTTATTTATAGCTTTAAGTCTAACGCAAGTTTTTGCCTCGGTATCTTATTCTCAATCAACTTCATTGACGCTCAAAATGAAAAATGTTTCTATTGAAGATGTATTGAATAAGATAGAGGAAAAAACAGAATTCCGCTTTTTGTATAATAAAGACGTTGTAAACGTGGGACAAAGAGTGAATGTTTCTGTTAATGAAAGTAGCATTTCGGATATTCTGAATAATATACTGAAAAATACAGATATACATTATACTATTAGCGATCGTCAGATTGTATTAAGTAAAAGTGGATTATTCGCTTTGGTTAGTAATGAACGGATTGTGACCGGGATAGTGACTGATGAGAATGGAGAACCAATCATTGGTGCTAATATTATAGTAAAGAATGATCCGACACTAGGAGGGATTACTGATGTCAATGGTAAATTTAGTATAACAGTTCCTGAAAAGGTAACATTGGTTATTTCTTATATAGGATATGAATCCAAAGAAATAGCTGTGACTAATCAATCTGCAATACAGGTCGTTTTAAAAGAAAGCCACAGTCAATTGGATGAAGTGATCGTTGTTGGTTATGGCTCGACATCAACCAGAAAAACGGTAAGTTCAGTAACTAGTGTAAAAACAGATAAGATAGACGAACTGCCATATACAAGTACATCTGCTGCGTTGCAGGGACGTGCTGCCGGTGTAATTGTTCAGCAAACAGGAGGAGAACCTGGTGGAACAGTTCCTACAATTTCTATCCGCGGTGGTGGTACTCCTCTTTATATCATTGATGGTATTATTCGTGAACCATTGGACTTTAATGCTTTGACTTCTTCTGATATTGAATCAATATCAGTATTGAAAGATGCGAGTGCAACAGCTGTATATGGTGCTCAGGCTGGTAACGGTATCGTTCTTGTCACTACTAAGAGAGGAAATAGTGAAAAGATCAATATTGATTATACTGCAGGTTTTGATTGGAGCAGACCGACCATTATTCCGGACCGGGTCAATGCTGTTGAATATGTAACGGCAGCCAATAAAGCGGCTGAATATGATGGTCGTGGAGCTTATGCCATGTACTCGGAAGATGTGGTCAATAAAGTGTTGAACCATTCTGATCCGGCTAATTATCCGGATAATGACTGGCTGAAAATGGCAATCAATAATTTTGCACCTCAGATGCGGCATAACCTGTCTATGTCGGGTAAATCTAAAAATGGTGTGAAATATTATACTTCTCTGGGTTATTTAAATCAGGAATCTTTATTTAAGCAGTCCCATAACAATACTTTTAAACGCTATAATATCAGAAGTAATGTTTCTTCCTCTTTTGATAATATCGGTTTGGAAGTGGGGCTGAATCTGGATGCAATTTTGGAAAAGAGAAATCCGAATCCATATGGTCAGTCTCAGATTTGGAGAAACTTATTGGCGTATAACAAACCAATAGACGTGGCTTACAATCCTGACGGGACTTACAGTGCTTTCTCTGTTCATCCATTGGCCTGGCTGGATAAAGAATCGGGATATGACCGGGTTTCGGATAATATATTAAACACACAACTTTATGCAACCTGGACGTTACCTTGGGATAAAGGGTTAAAGTTTAAAATTTTGGCTAACTCCCGCTATTCTAATTATAATGAAAAGTATTTTAAATCCAGTGCTCCCCAATATTCTCCTTCCGGGGTATTGAAGGAGGCTGCCCCATCTGAAATGTCACTGACAAATAGCTGGTGGCGTAATAATACATTGGAGGCTAGTGTGGAATATAGTCGTGCTTTTGATCGACACTTCCTCGAAGTCCAGGGAGTGTATAGCTATTATAATACGACAAATGAAGAATTCAGTGCATCGAGAAATGGCTTTATTTCAAATGATTTCGACCAGTTGTTTGCCGGAGACGCATCTACACAGCAGAACACCGGAACGGCTCAGGAGGGAGCACGTATTGGGTATGTGGGACGTTTGAGATATAATTATGCTGATAAGTACCTGTTGGAGGGAAACTTCCGTTATGATGGTTCTGATAATTTCGCAAGAGATCAGCGTTGGGGATTTTTCCCATCAGGTGCTGTTGCATGGGTTGTTTCGGAAGAAGGCTTTATGAAGACATTGAAGGATAAGCAGATTATTGATTTCTTTAAAATCAGAGCTTCTTATGGACAAGTGGGGTTGGAAACCGGAGTTGCTCGTTTTGGTTATATTCCTACTTATTCATATAACTCTCAATCTGCCGTTGTAGGAGGTGAGTTTGTTCCAGGTTTTACAGAAGGGAATCTGGTGTCGAATGCTTTGAGTTGGTATACAAAAGATGTATTTGATATTGGTTTTGATATGGCGTTCCTGAACAATCATTTGAATTTTACTTTCGATTATTATTATTATAAGACGAAAGGATACTTGATCTCTCCTCAGAATCGTTATACAACTACATTGGGAAAAGATCTTCCACAAGTAAAATCGAATAGTATCCATCGGCGGGCTGGTTATGAAGCAATGGTAAGATATAAGAATAAAGTCGGTCATTTGAATTATGATCTGGGTTTCAATTTTACGACTTATGATGAGTTGTGGGAAGTAAATGAAAGTGAATCGGAAGCCACTTTGAAAAACCCTAAAAAGCGTTCAACCCATCAAAAGAATTATTATGGAAATGCGTATCAGTCAAGTGGTATCTATCAAAGTGCAGCAGATGTCCTTGATAATCCTCGTTTCCTGAGTGCTACGGAATTGAAACCGGGTGATCTGGCTTATATTGATGTAAATGGTGATGGTAAAATTGATTCGGAAGACCAAGTGAGAATCGGTAAACCGTTCTTCCCGTCATTTAACTATGGCTTTGATTTCAATTTGGATTACAAAGGCTTTTTCTTGTATGGACTATTTCAGGGTACAGGACCGCGTTATGTTGAATTAAGCGGTTTGATGAAAGGTGGTAATACTATGGAGATGAATTATAAGTATCAGCTGGATTTCTGGACTCCGGAAAATGCGGATGCGGCTTATCCCCGTGCTTCTTCTTATCAGAATATTAATAGTTCGAACAATACGCAGTCTTCTGATTTCTGGATTAAAAATGCAAGTTATTTCCGTTTGAAGAGTCTGCAGTTCGGATACGATTTCAAGAATATATTGTTGAGGAATGTGAATGCGATTAGTAAATTGAAATTATCGGTAATGGGGACCAATCTCTTTACTATCTCTGGTGTGAAAGATTATTTCGATCCTGAAGTTGTGGATGGTAGCGGACAGGGATATCCTGTTCAACAGACATTCTCAGTTGCATTAAATGTTGGATTTTAAAAAGAAACAAATATGAAATATATAGCAATTTTATCGACTTTTATTCTTTTGTTTGCCTCATGTGCAGATGATCTGGATAAATCTCCATTGGATAAATTTTCAGAAGATAAGGTGTGGAGATCTGCAGAAGGAGCACAGACTTTTATTAACGGGACTTTATATGTATCCAAGTTGCTGACGGAGAATGCAGATGACTGGAGTGATAATTCAGTTGTCAACACAGAGATGAGCGCTGCTGTCAGAACAGTTCGCGAGTTGATGACGAATGCCAATGATTATGGTTGGAACAAATTCGGTGAAATCCGCCGGTGCAATCTGATTATAGAGAAGGTTACTGCTTCCGAAGATATAAAAGAAGCGGATAAGGAACCTCTGATCGCACAGGCTAAAATGCTCCGTAGTATTGTTTATTATACTCGTGCCAGATTGTTTGGACGCTTGATGATCGTTGATCGCGTACTGACTCCGGATGACGACCTTATGTTTCCTCGTTCGAAAACGATAAAAGAAACTTATGATTTTATTATTAATGATCTGACTGAAGCTGCGGAAGGATTGCCGACAACTGCTTCTGCTGGTGCTTTGACAAAAGGTGCAGCGTATGCTTTAAAAGCAGCTGTTTGTTTGCAGGGAGCAGCTTTTTTAACAGATTCTAATGAGAAAAGGGATTATTATCAGCAAGCAAAAAAAGCATGTGAAGACTTGTTTACATTGGGTATTTATTCTTTGGAAAGCGATTATGGAAAATTGTTCAATGATTATTCTACCGGGTTAAGTTCGAAAGAGGTGATTCTGGCCACTTATTATTTATCAGAGACGACAAAGATGTCAGGAACATGGATGCAATCTATTGTCCCTAACCAGGGAGCTGGAAAAATACCGGAAGAGGTGGCTGCTGTATGGCCTGTGGAAAACTTTGAGGGGTGGCATGATAAATCTCCGTCTCAGGATTTGGTTGACGCTTATGAGGTGGTTGATGCCGACGGGAATGCTAAAACATGGGATGAAACATCTTACTATAAGAATTTCAAACCGAATGTCGATTATGTAAGTAATGCAATCTATAGGAACCGCGATGCCCGCTTTTATTCAACGATAGCTTACGACTCAGTCAAATATTTTAATTCAATCATTACAACACGTGTTGGTGGAAACTTGTATTATTTGAATAATAAGGAGAAAGACCGTCATATGACAAAAACAGGTTATTTATATATTAAGAACCTCTATCAGGATAAATCGGTCATTGCTGGCGTGCCGACAGACTGGCATTTGATTCATTTGCGTCTGGGACGTTCGTATCTAGACTATGCAGAAGCTTTGTTGAGACTGGGGGAAACAACTACAGCAATTGAATATATAAATAAGGTTAGAGTGACTCATGGTAAGTTACCAGCTTTGTCGACAGCTCTTTCCTTTGATCAAGCCTGGAAATATTATAAACAGGAACGCCGTGTTGAACTGGTGCAGGAAGAAGATAGGTATTGGTCTTTACTCCGTTGGGGAAAAGAAGACGGATTGGATGAAATTGAAGAACTTAATACACCTCCGACAGCAATAGAGATTGCGGCTGATGGCAAAAGTTTTGAGATCATGCCGGTTCCGGTTGTAGGTCCGTCTAATGATAGAAAATTTACAACCAGAAGATACTTTTTACCGATACCCAAAAATGAAACAATTCTGAATGAAAAGTTGTCGGATGATCAGAATCCGGGTTGGGAATAATTATGAATATATTAGAATTTATTGAATATGAAACAACTGATATTAATTAAGTACGTATTGCTCTCTTTCTTGTGTATCTGTTTGTCATCGTGTCTGACGGCAGGATTAGATGATGATCTGCCTGTTTATACAGAGGCGGAAGTAACGGCATTCAATTTTGAATATCGCTGGACTATACAGGAGGGTATTAGTGAGAAGTTACAAGTAAAAACATTGACTGCACAGACGAAAATCAATCAGGCAGAAGGACTTATTGAATGTGCTATTACGGTGCCTAAAGTTTCCGGAACATTTACGGAAGAAGTAAGAAATCAGGTTTCCTTATCCAAATTAATAGGATATGCAACTATTTCAACTGCAGCATCAATTGCGCCTGTAGGTTCTGCTCCGGTATTGGGGAAAGTTGGAGATTTTTCTCAATCAGATATGGTCTATGAGGTGACTGCGGCCGATAATAAGAATAAAAAGCAATGGAGATTGGTGATTACAAGTTTTACTAAGTAGCTGTAACCATATGTAAGAAGCACTCTTTTGGAATAAAGCTAAGCGATTATTCTTTAAGAGTGCTTTTTTGTATCTATAATATGATTTGACAGAATAGAAATTGAGTTAAAATGAAGAGATTAATATATTTATTTATCATCTTATTCCATTCTTGGTTGTATTGTTATGCAGAGTCAGGACAACGGATCAGTGTATTGGATTTTGGAGCAATACCGGATGATGGGCTTGATGATTCGGAGAATATTCGTAAAGCTTGTGAATATTGTAGGGATAATAAATCTACCGTCTTGTTTTTTCCGCCAGGTCTGTATAATTTCAGGGATTCACTGGCATTACAGATTGAGCGAGAGGCTATAAGCGGAGTATATGGAGAGAATGTACAAGGTCGCTTATTTAAACCGGATGCCCCTTATGTGAAAGCATTGGATTTGTTTGGAGCGGAGAATCTGGTTGTGGAAGCGGAAGGTGCTATATTATTATTGGAGGGATGGTATGAAGTTGTTTCGATAGATAAGGCCCGGGAGGTAACAATAAAAGGTTTGAGTATTGTTTATCGGAGGCCGCCTAATACGGTGGGGAAGATAACTAAATTGAATGAAGGTAGCTTTGATATGCAGATCGATCCTGAACGGTATTTTTATTTGGATAAAGATGTAACAGGCAGAGTTCATTATGTGGATGCTATGAGAGAGAGATTATATACTGGTGGCAGAGTTTCCGGAAAAGAGTTGCTTTCGAAAGACATGATCCGGATTTATACTGATTTTAGACCTTCTACAGGTGATTTCTGTGTATTGCGTCATTCCGGGCATTATCGTCCTGCAATTATGATAAAGGAATCGTCTGATATTTATATTGAAGGAGTTAAGATTCATAGTCAGCCGGGGATGGGAGTTGTCGGACATCTGTCGGAAAATATAACTTTAGAGAATCTGCAAGTGATTCCGGAAGCTGGTATGATTATTTCAACTAATACGGATGCAACACATTTTACTAGTTGTAAAGGAGAAATTGTGATAGAAAATTGTAAATTTGGAGGGCAGGGAGACGATTGCACAAATATTCATAATTATTATTATACAATTGTTCCCCAAACAAAAAGATCTGTAGAAATAAAAATACAAAATGCAGACCTTCATGCTTTATCATTGGATTATCCGGACGTTGGTGATACTTTGTTGGTTGTGAATAGGAGTAATTTGATGGAGAAAGAACATTTTATAGTGGAGCAGGTAGATACGTCTACTGTAGACTGGAGGGTGAGTGTGACATTGAATAAAGACTGGCTTATCGGTTCTCCGGATCTTTATTATATGACAAATATTACACGTCGTCCCTCTGTTCGGATTACGAATAATACAGTGAAGAGTCACTTGGCAAGGGCATTTTTGATAAAAAGCAGGAATGTTCTTATCAATAAAAATGTAGTACAGAATAGTACTGGAACGGCTATTCAATTAGGAGCTGAGGCTGGTTGGCGTGAAAGTGGTCCGGTGGAGAATGTGTTGATTGAAAATAACTGGATTTCCGGTTGTGGTTATGCACAAGGAACTCAGGGAGCTTCATCCGGAATCAGTATATCTGTATCCGGTATAAGAGAGAAGACGGGTTTTTTAAACAATAATATTCTTATTCGGAATAATATTATTGAAGCGGTAAATGAACATGCTATATCGGTTGAAGACGCGAAGAGTGTTCGGATCATCAACAATGATATTTCGGGATGTCCGCATCCTGTTTACATGAAAAATACTGAATCTGTAACGGTGAAGGATGTTCGTTACTCTGATTAGTAATGGAATTATAATAAAAGTAATGTGTGAATAACCATTTATATAATAAAGTATCATGAAGAAGTTTTTATTTGTGTTTTTATTCTGGACTCTTGTTTGTGGCGGAACTCTTTCCGCTCAAAACCGTTGGTCGATCAACCCCGACGGCAGTATCTCCTGGAATGTCAAAGACCGTATCCCTCATTATGACCATATTGAGATGAGCGGGCTGAAAGTTTCGACTGTGCTCCGTTACGGGGTGAATGCGGACGGTTCTTTTGAACTGAATAAAAGTATGGTTTGGCCCATGTTGCGTACTATCCCGAACAATACACATGCCAGCCTGATGCGCCGTTTTGCCTGGAATGCAACGGATATGGTGTCGGTGAACGGACAATCGTTATCCGGAGAAAAGGTGAATAAGATTACGCTGGATGGGAAAATGACGGTAGAGAGTACTATTGGCCTGCCTCGTAATGCAGAAGCTGAACTGACACGCATCATTTTCCCGGCGGTGGCGAAACCGGCCGTTTATGAAAAGTATATCCTTCGGAATACAGGTAGTTCGCCTCTTACGGTGGAAGTGCCCGAATCGCGTGCCGTGATTAACACAGACTCGGAAAAAGGAGTGGACGGCAGTTATAAATTAGTCTCGGAAATTATCGGGGCAGCAACCAAACAGCTTCAGCCGAAAGAAGAACTTGTTTTTTATGCTGCCATCACCGGCTATAAAAACGGTGAAGCAGAATTGAAACCCGATGTGGAAAAGGAACTTCAGGAGCGGAAAGAACTGATTGCTGGCTTTTGGGATAATCTGATTCTCGAAACACCGGACCCTGTTGTCAATACCATGTTTGCCTTTGCCAAAATACGTGGTGCTGAAAGTATTTACGATACCAAAGGCGGATTGATGCACGGTCCTGGCGGTGAGTCATATTATGCCGCTATCTGGGCAAACGACCAGGCCGAATATATCAATCCCTTCTTCCCTTATCTCGGATATGGAGCCGGAAATGGCTCGGCCCTTAATTCGTTTAAACATTTTGCCCGTTTCATGAATCCGGAGTATGAAAAGATACCGAGTTCAATCATCGCAGAAGGTATTGATGTTTGGGGTGGGGCCGGTGACCGTGGCGATGCGGCAATGGTCGCTTACGGAGCTTCCCGTTATGCCCTGGCAAGAGGTGACAAGGCGGAAGCCGAAGAGTTGTGGCCTCTGATTGAATGGTGTCTGGAGTATTGCCATCGTAACCTGAATGATAAAGGAGTGGTCGCCTCTGATTCAGATGAACTGGAAGGACGTTTTCCTGCCGGAAAAGCCAATCTTTGTACCTCTTCATTGTATTACGATGCGTTGCGCTCGGCTGTCTATCTGGGAAAAGATTTGAAGAAGCCTTTTTCTGTATTGAGTGCTTATGAAAAACAGGCAAGAGACCTTCGGGAAAATATGGAAAACTATTTCGGAGCCAAAGTCGAAGGCTTTGACACGTATCAATATTATGAAGGAAACGATATCCTTCGCTCCTGGATTTGTATTCCTCTGACTGTTGGAATCTTTGACCGCAAAGAAGGTACGATCAATGCCCTGTTCTCTCCCCGTCTGTGGACGGAAAACGGTTTGTTAACCCAGGCAGGAAGTGAAACATTCTGGGACCGTTCCACCCTTTATGCTTTAAGAGGCGTATATGCCTGCGGGGCAACCGAGAAGGCAACAGAATATTTGAAATTCTATTCCAATCAACGCCTGTTAGGTGATCACGTGCCTTATGCTATCGAAGCCTGGCCGGAAGGAAGTCAGCGCCATCTTTCTGCAGAAAGCGGATTATATGGGCGTATCATCACGGAAGGAATGTTCGGTATTCGTCCGACAGGACTGAAATCCTTCACTTTTACTCCCCGTTTGCCGTCGGAATGGAACAGTATGAACCTGCGTAAAATAAAAGCATTTAATACAACATTCGATATCGAAGTGCTCCGTGAGAATGGAAAACAGTTAGTTACTGTCAAATCCGAGGGGAAGACACTATTACATAAAGCCATAAAAGAAGGAGAAATCGTTTCTGTTAAACTAGACTGATTACTAATCTATTACAGCTTCCTCGTAGTTCCCTGCTTTGGAAACTGGCGTTCCCTGCCTGGGAAACTACAATTCCTTGGGCAGGGAACTCTGATTTCCTCCCGAGGAAACTCCGGTTTCTTGGGAGGAAATTGTATTTATCTCCCTGTTTGTTCCATTGTAGAACCACACTATTGTTTGGGTGCAGCCTTAATCTTTTGTCTACTTTTCTATCAAGAGAAAAGTAGGTCTCCCCCACCTGTTGATAACTTTTTTGTACTTTTCTCATATATTTCTTGGAAGGTAATTTGATAAATGTTTAATTTTACCCACAAATATAGTAAAGTGCCCGTTGCCAACGAAGTAGGGTGCTTTTGTTTAAGGGAAAGTTTAACGTGTAAAACAGAAAATGGAAGAGAAAGAGACTGGCTATCATGTACCGGTGATGCTCGATGAAAGCGTGAAAGGCCTGAATATTCAAGAAGGGGGTATCTACGTGGATGTGACCTTCGGAGGTGGCGGACATTCACGCGAAATCCTGAAACGGATGGATAGCGATGGCGAACTTTACGGATTTGACCAGGATGCCGACGCCGAACATAATATTCCTGATGACTCCCGTTTTGTGTTTGTTCGCAGTAATTTCCGTTATTTGTATAATTTTATGCGTTATCATGGCGTAGACGGCGAAGTGGACGGGCTATTGGCCGACCTGGGCGTTTCCTCTCATCATTTCGATGATAAAGACCGTGGTTTCTCTTTCCGTTTCGACGGAGCGCTGGATATGCGTATGAACACCCGTGCCGGCCAGACGGCTGCCGATATCGTAAACAACTATACGGAAGAAGCATTGGCCGACATCTTTTACCTTTACGGCGAACTGAAAGTTGCCCGCAGGCTGGCCTCATTGATTGTCCGGACACGTGAAAACAAAAAGATAGAAACAATCGGAGACTTTCTGGAACTGGTTAAACCCTTTACCGGAAAAGACAAAGAGAAAAAGTTCCTGGCACAGGCATTCCAGGCCCTTCGTATCGAAGTGAACGACGAAATGTGTGCCCTGAAAGAAATGCTGCAACAAACCCTCCAGGTCTTAAAGCCCGGCGGACGTTTGGTTGTAATCACTTACCATTCTCTGGAAGACAGGCTGGTAAAGAACTTCCTGAAAACAGGAAATTTTGAAGGAAAAAGCGAACAAGACTTTTTCGGAAATGTACAAACGCCATTTCGTATGGTAAATAATAAAGTAATTGTGCCTTCCGACGAGGAGATTGAAAGAAATCCCCGTTCGAGAAGCGCCAAATTAAGAATAGCGGAGAAGAAAGGAAAAAAAGAGAATTGAAAATTACAAATTGAAAATTAGGTTCGCGTTCGTATAATTTTCAATTAAAAAGGGAGTTATGGAGGAAAAACAACAACGTAAAAAGTCAAAGAAAAAAGAGAAACGTCTTTCTCTTTTGTATGTGCTGGGCGGTGGTATCCTGAACGAGGATTTTATCGTTAAACACACAAGAATGATTGTGCTTGTTGTGATAATGATATTTTTCTTCATCGGCAACCGCTACACCTGCATGCAGAAACTAAGGGAGATTGACCGCCTGCAACAACGTTTGCGCGACATTCGTTTCGAGGCATTGTCTATTTCATCGGAACTGACGGGCAATAGCCGTCAGTCGCAAGTAGAATTATTGATTGAAGAACAAGGTATTGAACTGGAAGGAGCCAAAACTCCGCCGTATGAATTATACAAATAAATATGGCAGAAGAGAATGAACCAATAGAAATCGCCCCAAAAAGTAACCGGATATTATTCTGTTACTTTCTTGTCGTGCTATTATTGGGGCTTATAGCAGTGGGCATATTGTTTCGCACGTTTGATACAGCTTTTGTGGAGAAGGAGAAATGGGAGAAGGTGGCCGAAAGCCAGAAACGCCCGAACCGTCTGATATTACCCGGACGTGGAAACATCTATTCTTCCGATGGAAAGCTGATGGCTACCAGTGTGCCTCGTTATTATACCTATATCGATTTCCGTGCTGACGGATTTTCTGTCGATACGTTCCGGAATTCGAAGGTGAACGGGGTGGATTCACTTTCCGTTTATCTGTCACGTAAATTTAAGAACCGTACGCCGGCCGGTTATAAGGCGCATCTGCTTCGCGGACTGAATAGCAAAAGCCGTCAGTATCCCGTTTATGAGGGGCGTGCTTCTTATACCGACCTGAAAGAGATGAAGAAATTCCCGTTTCTCCGTTTGAGTCGTTATAAGAGTGGATTCTATACGAAGGAAATGGTGCAACGCCAGAAACCCTTTGGGACATTGGCATCCCGTACTATCGGAGATATTTACGGTGAGATTGAAGCCAGAGGGGTGACCAAAGGAAAGAACGGGTTGGAGTTGCAGTACGACTCTTTGCTTCGGGGTGAACCCGGAGTGAGTTCGGTTCGTCGTGTTGGTGGCGGATGGACGAATGTTGTTGAGATAGAGCCGGTCGATGGCATGGATATCCGGACTACGATCGATATCAATATTCAGGATATAACCGAGAAGTCATTGGTCGATATGTTGAAGAAGATCGACGCCGAATCCGGAACTGCCGTTGTCATGGAAGTGGCGACAGGCGAGGTGAAAGCGATAACCAATATGGGCCGTATCCGTGAAGGCGCTTATGCCGAAACCAAGAACCATGCAGTAGCGGATGAGATAGAGCCGGGTTCGACCTTCAAAGTCGCCTCTATGATGGTCGCTTTGGAAGACGGAATCTGCCAGCCAAGCGATACGGTGGATGTGGGTAAAGGTATTTATATGTATAAAGGTGCCCGTATGACCGACCATAATATGAATAAAGGCGGTTACGGTCGTATCTCGGCAGAACAGGCTATTTGGTATTCTTCGAATATCGGTGTGGCAAAGATTATTCTGAAAGGGTACGAAAAGAACCCGACCAAATATGTGGAAGGTTTGTATAAGTTGGGCTTGACTATTCCGCTGAACCTGGAAATCCCGGGAGCCGGACGTGCCAAGATTCGTATGCCGAACGATACCGCCTTGTACTGGTCGAAGACAACATTGCCCTGGATGTCTTTCGGATATGAAACGCAGATACCGCCTATCTATACGCTGACATTCTTCAATGCCATTGCAAACGGCGGAAAGATGGTGCGCCCGATGTTTACTAAAGAGATTATGCACAACGGAAAGACGGTGCAGAGTTTCTCAACAGAGGTGTTGAAATCGTCTATCTGTTCAGACAAAACACTGGAGATTATCAAAGATATGTTGCTGGGCGTAGTAGAGAAAGGAACCGGTAAAGCCGTTCATTCGGACATCATCCGTATAGCCGGAAAGACAGGTACGGCGCAGATTGCTTCGGGCGGTGTTTACCGTACAAGCGGGCACCAGGTTGCTTTCTGCGGATATTTTCCGGCCGACGAGCCGAAATATTCCTGTATTGTCGTTATCCGCCGTCCGCGTATCGGTTATCCGTCCGGTGGAACGATGTCCGGGGGCGTGGTAAAAGCCATTGCCGAGAAAGTATATGCCAGCCATATGTCGTTTGATGTGCGTGATATGGAGCGCGATTCATTAGCCGTGATATTGCCGGCTGCAAAGAACGGGAATTTGGAGGCACTGGAAAATGTATTGGATAAACTCGATGTCGACGCAAATACAGATAGTCTGGAGACAAAATGGGTTGTCGCAAAGCGTGAAGAAGGCGAAGAAGAACTTCATCTGCGTGACCTGGCAATCCGTGAAGGCCTAGTGCCGAATGTGATTGGAATGGGCGCTAAAGATGCGGTTTTCCTGCTTGAAAGTGCCGGTTTGCGTGTTGTATTGGATGGAATGGGACGTGTTTCCGCCCAGTCGATGGGAGCAGGTACACGGATAGCCAAAGGACAGTCCATTCGCTTAACATTAAGATAATAGAAAGGGGAGGTTTCCGGACCTCTCCGTAAACAGATAGAATATGGAACTGAAGAAATTGATTCATACGTTGGATGTACTGGAAGTCGTAGGAACAGATGATGTAAAAATCGCAGGTATCCAGTCTGATTCCCGTAAGGTGGAAGACGGCTTTTTGTTCGTGGCGGTAAGAGGCACGGCAGTCGACGGTCACGCTTATATCGACGGAGCCATTGCCAAAGGTGCCGTAGCGGTAGTCTGCGAGGAAATTCCATCCCTTTCGGAAGAAAATGGAAATCCTTCCGGGAGAAATGTCATTTTCATCCGGGTGAAAGATTCGGCGGATGCATTGGGTAAATTGGTTTCGACCTGGTATGACAATCCTTCGGATAAACTGACGCTGGTGGGCGTTACCGGAACGAACGGCAAGACGACTATCGCTACCTTATTATATGAAATGTTCCGTAAGATGGGACATAAGGTAGGCCTGCTTTCAACTGTATGCAATTACATTGACGGCGAAGCGATTCCGACCGATCATACGACACCCGACCCGATCACCCTTCACAGCCTGATGGCACGGATGGTAGAAGCCGGATGCGAATATGCTTTTATGGAAGTCAGTTCCCATTCGATTGACCAGAAACGTATCAGTGGTCTTTCGTTCGACGGTGGTATTTTTACCAACCTGACACGCGACCATCTGGATTATCATAAAACAGTAGAGAATTATCTGAAAGCCAAGAAGAAATTCTTCGATGACCTGCCTGCCGGCGCTTTCGCTTTGACGAATGCCGACGATAAATCAGGACTGGTAATGCTTCAGAATACGGCAGCAAAGAAGCTGACCTATTCATTGCGCACATTGGCTGACTTCAAAGGAAAGATTCTTGAATCGCACTTTGAAGGAACCGAGATGATTATTAACGGCCGTGAGGTGGTTGTCCACTTTGTAGGCCGATTCAATGCTTACAACCTGCTGGCTGTTTACGGGGCTGCCGTTTCTTTGGGCAAAGACCCGGAAGAGACGCTGATTGTGTTAAGCACGCTTCATTCGGTTTCCGGCCGCTTTGAAACGATACAGTCTCCGAAGGGTTATACGGCAATTGTCGATTACGCCCATACGCCGGATGCTTTGACGAATGTGTTGAACGGTATCGATGAGGTACTGAATGGCAGAGGCCGCATCATCACCGTGGTGGGTGCCGGAGGAAACCGTGACAAAGGCAAACGTCCGTTGATGGCAAAGGAAGCCGCCAAGCTGAGCGACCAGGTCATCCTGACTTCTGATAATCCTCGTTTTGAGGAACCGGACGATATCATCAACGATATGGTGGCCGGACTAAGCAAGGCGGATATGGAACGTACGCTCTGTATCACCGACCGCATGCAAGCCATCAAAACGGCAGCCATGTTGGCGAAGAAAGGCGATGTGATCCTTGTTGCCGGCAAGGGACACGAAGATTATCAGGAAGTGAAAGGTGTGAAACATCATTTTGACGACCGCGAAGTAATAAGAAATATATTTAATAGTTGACAATTGACAGATGATAGTTGACAGTTAAATGTTCATCACAAATAACTGTCAACTGTCAATCGAAAACGAAGTTTTTATGTTGTATTATCTTTTTAATTATCTGGATCAGCTGGATCTCCCTGGGGCGGGGATGTTTAAGTACGTATCATTCCGTTCCGGACTGGCGTTGATCCTCTCTTTGTTCATCTCGACAGCGATCGGCCGCCGTATCATCGACCGTTTGCAATTATTGCAGATCGGTGAAACCGTGCGTAATCTCGGACTGGAAGGACAGATGAGTAAGAAAGGTACGCCGACAATGGGAGGTATCATTATTATCATTGCCATTTTGATCCCGACATTGCTTTGCGCCAAGCTGAACAATATTTACGTAATCCTGATGATGGTGACGACCGTTTGGCTGGGTGCTCTCGGTTTTGCTGACGATTATATCAAGGTATTCCGTAAGAATAAGGAAGGAATGCACGGCAAGTTCAAGATTGTCGGACAGATCGGTCTGGGACTGATTGTCGGACTGGTGTTGTTTATGAGTCCGGATGTTGTGATAAAGGAGAATATGGAAGTGCGCCATGATAATGTAATTGAAGAAGTGCATTATCATACGGTGGAAACCAAGTCGACCAAGACAACGATCCCGTTCCTGAAGAACAATAACTTTGATTATGCCCAACTGGTCAGCTGGGCGGGCGATTATAAGGAAGAAGCAGCGTGGCTGGTATTCGTGCTGATGACTATCTTTGTGGTGACGGCCGTTTCAAACGGGGCGAACCTGACCGACGGGTTGGACGGACTGGCTGCCGGAAGTTCTGCGATTATTGGGGTTGCTTTGGGGATATTGGCTTATATGTCGTCTCACTTCGAGTTTGCTTCCTTCTTGAATATCATGTTTATTCCGGGGGCGGAAGAACTGGTGGTCTTTGCTGCTGCCTTTATCGGGGCGACAGTCGGTTTCCTGTGGTATAATTCATATCCGGCACAGGTATTTATGGGTGACACGGGTAGTTTGACGCTGGGAGGTATTATAGCTGTGTTTGCCATAATTATCCGTAAAGAGTTGCTTATCCCGATTCTTTGTGGTATTTTTCTTGCTGAAAGTATTTCGGTGATGGCACAGGTTGCTTACTTTAAATATACAAAGAAGAAGTATGGCGAAGGTCGTCGCATATTTAAAATGACGCCATTACATCATCATTTCCAGAAAGCTGGGAATGCTGGTATACAGGCGTTGATACAAAAACCGTTCAATGTAGTGCCCGAATCGAAGATCGTGGTGCGCTTCTGGTTGATCGGTATTATTCTGGCGGTTATTACGATCGTCACATTGAAGATGAGATAATAAATATATATAAACGTGGAAAGAATTGTTGTATTAGGGGGAGGAGAAAGCGGTGCAGGTGCTGCCGTATTGGCGAAAGCGAAGGGATTTGACGTGTTCGTTTCCGACTTTTCGTCTATCAAACCCAAGTATAAGGAGATGCTGGACACCCACGGAATCCGTTGGGAAGAGGGACGGCATACCGAAGCCGACATTCTGAATGCCGACGAGATCATCAAGAGCCCGGGAATACCCGACAAGGCTCCGATCATCCAAAAGCTGAAAGCACAGGGGACGCATATCATCTCCGAGATCGAATTTGCCGGACGATACACCGACTCGAAAATGATCTGTATCACCGGTAGCAATGGGAAAACAACGACCACCATGCTGACCTACCACATCCTGAAAGAAGCCGGACTGGACGTCGGGTTGGCAGGAAACGTCGGTAACAGCCTGGCCTTACAGGTCGCCGAAGAACCGCATGCGGTCTATGTCATCGAACTGAGCAGTTTCCAGTTGGATAACATGTACGACTTCAAAGCGGATATAGCTATCTTACTGAATATAACGCCCGATCATCTGGACCGTTATAATTACGAGATGCAGAATTATGTGGACGCCAAGTTCCGCATCATTCAGAACCAGACGTCTGAAGATGCATTTATTTTCTGGAACGACGACCCGATCATTGCCCGCGAGATTGCCAAGCGCCATCCTGCGGCTACTCTTTACCCATTCGCCGAAACATATGAAGACGGCGTGAAGGGATATACGGATAATAAGCAAATAGTAATTGAAACCTCAAACGGAACATTTACAATGGATCAGGACTTATTAGCATTAACGGGTACACATAACCTGTACAATTCGTTGGCTTCGGGTATCGCCTCCAAGGTGGTCGATATCCACGATGAGAATATACGGGCTTCACTGAGTGACTTTACCGGGGTGGAACACCGCCTGGAGAAGGTTGCCCGTGTACGCGGAGTAGATTATATCAACGATTCGAAAGCAACAAACGTAAACTCTTGCTGGTATGCCTTGCAAAGTATGACTACCAAGTTGGTACTGATACTGGGCGGGACAGACAAGGGGAACGACTACTCCGAGATTGAAGAACTTGTGAAACAGAAAGTACGTGCCTTGATCTTCCTGGGTGTCGACAATGCCAAGCTGCATGCCTTTTTCGATGGGAAAGTAGCGCAGATAGAAGATGCCCGCTCGATGGAAGAAGCGGTAAGCAAAGCGTATAAAATGGCAGAAAAGGGAGATACGGTCTTGTTATCCCCGTGCTGCGCCAGCTTCGACCTCTTCAAGAGTTACGAAGACCGTGGCGACCAGTTCAAGGCCTGCGTACGCAGTCTTTAATTTCCGGTTGTCGGAATAACGCTTTTCCGATGGTCGGAACAGTACTCTTCCGGTCATCGGAAATATAAATATCGGGAATCCGGAGATTGCCGTAGTTTTAATTTGAATAAAAGACAAGTATAGAATGGATCTGGCAAGTAAATTATTTAAGGGCGACCGGGTGATATGGATCATCTTCATGTTCCTGTGCCTGATTTCGGTTGTTGAGGTGTTCAGTGCCACGAGTACGATCGCCTACAAGAACGCGAATCATTGGGCGCCGATCGTTCGTCATGCCACTTTCCTGCTGGGCGGGTTTGTGCTGGTTTTGCTGTTGCACAATGTCCCGTGCCGGTTCTTTCCGGCGTTTATATTGTTGCTGCCCGTCTCGGTGCTGATGTTGCTTGTCACGCCTTTTGTTGGGATCAATGCCAACGACGCGCACCGCTGGCTGGAGATATTCGGTATACAGTTCCAGCCTTCGGAGTTTGCCAAGTTGGCCTCCATTGTGTTTATCGCCTTCCTGCTCAGTAAGCGGAGTCGTTTTACCGACGACCAGATATTCAAATACATACTGATCGGGGTGGGAGTGACCTGTGTGTTGATTCTTCCGGAAAACTTTTCGACGGCGTTTATGCTGTTCGGGGTCTGTTTCCTGATGATGTTCATCGGCCAGTTGCCATTGATGAAGTTGGGGAAGCTGGCGGGTGTCCTGATATTGGCACTTATCTTGTTTATCGTTTTGCTGCGGTTTACGCCGGCAGGGGTGACCCAATATTTGCCGGACCGTTTCAGTACCTGGCAGGGACGTTTGGAGCGTTTCTTCGACGGGCATGAATCGGATACCGACGAGAACGGAGTATATAAGATCACAGACGATAATTACCAGGTCTCCCATGCGAAGATCGCGATTGCACGCGGAGGAGTGTTCGGACAGTTGCCCGGTCATGGTCAGCAGAGGGATTTTCTTCCGCAGGCCTATTCCGACTTTATTTATGCGATCATTATTGAAGAATTGGGTGTGGTAGGCGGCGTATTCGTGCTGATGCTTTATATCATGTTATTGGTGCGAGTCGGGATGATTGCGCGAAAGTGCGAGAAAGCCTTTCCCAAATACCTGGTGCTCGGGTGCGGCCTGTTGATCGTCGTGCAGGCGCTTGCCAATATGGCGGTGGCTGTCAATCTGATACCGGTAACCGGTCAGCCGATGCCGTTGGTCAGCCGTGGTGGTACTTCGACGGTGATATCCTGTATTTATTTCGGGATCATCCTGAGTGTAAGCCGTTTCGGAGCCAATATGGGTAATGAGGAAGATGAACTTCCGGAAGAAGATGAAACCGAAGGCGCCGGTGCAGCCCCAGCCATCACGGAGGAAGAAATCTCCAACTGGGTGCCCGACACACAGCCTGAAACAGAAGAAGTAGTAACAGAGACAAAATCAAGAGAATGAAGGAACAGTACCGTATAATAATAAGTGGTGGCGGAACCGGAGGACACATCTTCCCGGCTATCTCCATTGCCAATACCTTCAGGAAACGTTTTCCTGATGCGGAAATCTTATTTGTAGGTGCGGAAGACCGGATGGAAATGGAAAAGGTTCCGGCTGCCGGCTATGAAATAGTAGGTTTACCGGTGAGTGGTTTCGACCGTGCCCACCTGCTCAACAATATAAAAGTGCTCAACCGTCTGCGTAAAAGCCTCGGACTGGCGAAGAAGACGATCCGCGAGTTTCGTCCGGACATTGCAGTGGGAGTGGGCGGCTATGCCAGTGGTCCGACGTTGTGGATGGCGGCTTCGCTGGGCATCCCGACCCTGATACAGGAGCAGAACTCTTATGCCGGAGTAACCAATAAATTGCTGGCAAAGAAGACATCGAAGATATGTGTCGCCTACGACGGTATGGAGAAGTTCTTTCCGGCCGACAAGATTGTGATTACCGGAAACCCTGTCCGCAAGGATCTGGAAGAAGCGACCGACAGGAAAGAGGAAGCGCTGGCTTTCTTCGGTCTTTCTCCGGAAAAGAAAACGATACTGGTAGTCGGCGGTAGCTTGGGAGCCCGCACGATCAACCGCAGCATACAGGGCGACCTGGATAAACTGTTCGCTTCCGATGTGCAGGTGATCTGGCAGACTGGGCGTTATTATTACAGCGAAGCCACCAAGCATCTGAAAGCCTATCGCGGCATGCCCATCTGGTGCTCCGACTTTATCACCCGTATGGATTATGCCTATTCGGCTGCCGACCTGATCATCTCCCGTGCCGGAGCAAGTTCTATTTCTGAACTTTGCCTATTGAAGAAACCTGTCATCCTGGTTCCTTCCCCTAACGTGGCGGAAGATCATCAGACGAAGAATGCCATGGCTTTGGTAAACAAAGATGCAGCGATCATGGTTTCAGATAAAGATGCTGAACAGCAACTGGTAACGAAAGCCCTGGAGGTTATCCACGATGACAAACGTCTGGCTCAGTTGAGTAGTAATATCGAACAGTTGGCCCAGTATCAGAGTGCAGACCGCATTGTCGATGAGATAGTAAAGATAATAGAGAAGTAATAAAGAAAACGATATGAATATAAATACGATAACGGCTGTTTATTTTGTCGGAGCCGGAGGAATCGGGATGAGTGCCCTGATCCGTTACTTTCTTTCAAAGGGAAAACAAGTAGCCGGATATGATAAGACTCCATCCGACCTGACCGCACAGTTGAACCGTGAAGGTGCCGTTATTCATTACGAAGATAATATCTCCCTGATACCGGATGCTTTTAAAGACCCGGCTAAGACTTTGGTTGTCTATACGCCCGCCGTTCCCGAGACGCATACGGAGTTGGCCTGGTTTTGTCAGAATGGTTTTGAGATCATGAAACGTGCCCGTGTCTTAGGCGAAATCACCAACTGTTCGCGTGGCCTTTGCATTGCCGGAACACATGGTAAGACAACGACCTCTTCCATGCTTGCCCACCTGCTGAAACAATCACATGTCGATTGCAATGCTTTCCTGGGAGGTATCCTGAAGAACTATGACAGTAACCTGATGTTGTCCGATAAAAGTGACCTGACCGTGATCGAGGCAGACGAGTTCGACCGCTCTTTTCACTGGCTGACACCTTATATGGCTGTCATCACTGCCGCCGACCCGGACCATCTGGATATCTACGGCACAGAGGAAGCCTATCGTGAAAGTTTCGAACATTTCACCTCGCTGATTCGTCCCGACGGTTGCCTGCTCATGAAGAAAGGCATCAACGTAACGCCCCGGCTGAAAGAGGGTGTGAAACTCTATACTTATACCGGAGCAGAAGAAGCCGATTTTTATGCTGAAAACATCCATATCGGAAACGGTGAGATCCACTTCGACTTCGTTGGCCCGGATATCCGTATTGCCGACATTCAGCTGGGTGTTCCTGTAAAAGTAAATATAGAGAATGGGGTTGCCGCTATTGCCCTTGCCTGGCTGAACGGCGTGACTCCGGAAGAAATAAGAAAAGGCATGGCATCCTTTGCTGGTCCGAAACGCCGTTTCGACTTCCATCTGAAGAAAGATGCTATCGTCCTGATCGACGATTATGCCCATCATCCGGCTGAACTGGCTGCCAGTATCCAATCTGTGAAGGAACTTTATGCCGGACGCAAGGTAACGGGCATCTTCCAACCGCATCTGTATACCCGGACACGCGACTTTGCTCCCGACTTTGCCGCCAGCCTGTCGTTGTTGGACGAACTGATCCTGCTGGATATTTATCCTGCACGTGAAGAGCCTATTCCGGGGGTGACTTCGGAAATCATATTCAATGCTGTCACCATCCCTGCCAAGAAGCTGATTCGTAAAAGCGAACTGCTCGACCTGGTGGAGAAGGAGGCAGATACGTTTGAAGTTGTATTGATGGTTGGAGCCGGCGATATAGACCGGCTGATCGAACCTGTTAAACAAATATTGGATAAGAAATTGTGATTCGTATAGTTTCCATAGTAGTCGCTACACTGTTGTTTTGTTACATCGTGTTTGTATCCTTCTTCTTCCGTGAAATGAGGCAGGATAAGGTATGCCAGGACCTTCAGGTCGTGGTGAAAGACAGTCTCGATAAACATTTTGTAAGCGAAAGCGATCTGGTGACGATCCTTAAAAAGGCTGATCTGAACCCGATCAAGAAGCCTATGGATGCTATCAACACCGACAGGATAGAAACCGAACTCAAAAAGAACGAAATGATTGCCCGTATCGAAGCCTATAAGACACCTTCGGGAATCATAAAGCTGGAAGTTGAGCAAAAAATACCTATCTTGCGTGTGATTAGCTCCCGGGGAAACTTCTACGTGGATAACCTCGGCACTACGATGCCGGTCAGTTTCCGTTACGTCGCCGATGTCCCTTTGGTAAGTGGATATGTCGAAAAAGAGCTGGCGGTAACCGACTTATACAAATTTGCATTATTTTTGCAGGAGAATGAGTTCTGGAATAATCAGATAGAACAGATTTATGTTCATCCTGACAACGAAGTGGAACTGATTCCCCGGGTGGGAAACCACCGTATTGTACTGGGTACTTTCGACGATTTCCAGGAAAAGCTGGATAACCTCCGGCTCTTCTATGACAAGGTCATACCGAAAGTCGGTTGGGAGAAATACAGTATAATAAATTTAAAATACAAAGATCAGATTGTTTGTACTAAAAGATAGATGATATGGCATACACAGACTTTATAGCAGCCATCGACCTTGGCTCTTCTCACATGGTCGGTATGGTAGGAACGAAGAGCCCGACGGGAGCTCTCTCGATTATTGCCTACGAAGTTGAGAACTCCGCTACCTGTATACGAAGAGGATGTGTATATAATGTGGAAGAAACAGCAAATAAGATCAAACGACTCATCCTGAAGCTGGAAAATAAACTTGGCGGTGCCCGCATCGGAAAGGTTTATGTCGGCATCGGCGGGCAGTCGCTACGCTCTATCGATCATACCGTTCCCCGGATATTGGGTACCGACGGGGTGGTGACGGAAGAGGTCATCAGCGGCCTGTATGAGGAATGCCGCAATTATCATCCGGATATGCTGGATGTGCTGGCAGCCGTTTCTCCTACCTATTTTTTAGACGATAAACCTGAACCTAATCCGGTTGGCATTCCCTGTACCCGGATTGAAGCTCGCTATAAGCTGATTGTCGGACGGCCTTCGTTGAAACGTTATGTAATCAACAGTATTGCTGACCGTGCCAGAATAGAAATTGCTGACATTGTCGTTTCGCCGCTGGCCCTGGCCGATGTGGTGTTGACCGACAATGAAAAGGACCTGGGCTGTGCCCTGATCGGTTTCGGTGCCGGAGTGACTACGCTGACGGTCTATAAAGCCGGACAGCTGGTGAACCTCTCCGTCATTCCTTTCGGAGGCCATTTGATTACCCGCGATATCACCAGTCTCCATCTGGTTGAAGCCGAAGCGGAACGCGTAAAGCTGACCTACGGTAGTGCCCAGATGGAGAAAGATAATGATTTGAGCATTCAGGTAAGTTCTGCCGATGGCATGGGATTGCGCGAGATCAAACTCGCCGACCTCAATAATGTGATCGAGGCGCGTATGAAGGAGATTCTCGAAAATGTATATGCCCGCCTTGAAGCAACCGGCCTGATAAATTCGCTCGGTGCGGGTATCATTATCACCGGTGGTGGTGCCGCTCTGAAGAACCTGCCGGAGGTGATCCGTGAACGTCTGAAGATGGACGTGCGCTACTCTGCCGTGCGTAAGGGTATCGTGGAAAGCGGGGAAATGATTGCCAACAATCCCGAATATGCCGTTGCTGTTGGTTTGCTGGCAAGAGGAGCAATAAACTGTGCCCTTTATATACCGCCTAAGGTAGATCCTATACCGGAGAAGAAAGAAGAGCCGGTTGAGGAAGAACCTAAAAAGACTCCTGAGCCACCTAAGAAGAAACCGGAGAAGAAGAAAGGTCCCGGCTTGTTCGGACGTCTCACTAAAAGTATAGACACGTTTGGTAAGGGTTTGTTTGATGACGAAGACGATATAAAGTAACAACAGCGAATGTAATAAAACCGGAAGACAATGGACGACACAATATTAAGTTTCAATTATCCGACAGATACTCCTAAGATCATCAAAGTAATTGGTGTTGGAGGCGGTGGTGGTAACGCTGTTACCCACATGTACAAAGAAGGTATACATGATGTTACATTCGTTCTGTGTAACACCGACAACCAGGCACTGAACCGCTCGGACGTGCCGGTCAAAGTGCCTCTGGGGCGTAACATCACCCAGGGACTGGGAGCCGGAAACAAACCCGAACGGGCCATGATGGCTGCCGAGGAAAGTATGGAAGATATCCGCAAGATGCTGAGCGACGGTACCAAGATGGTCTTTATCACTGCCGGTATGGGTGGTGGTACGGGAACGGGAGCCGCTCCGGTAATCGCTCGTTTTGCCAAGGATATGGGAATACTGACGGTCGGTATCGTTACAATCCCTTTCGTCTTTGAAGGTGAACGCAAAATTATCCAAGCGTTGAACGGGGTGGAAGAGATTAGCAAGAACGTGGATGCCCTCCTGGTTATCAACAACGAACGTCTTCGTGAAATATATTCCGACCTGACCATGACGAATGCTTTCGGAAAAGCCGATGATACCTTGACCATTGCCGCTAAGAGCATTGCCGAGATCATCACTCTTCCGGGTATTATCAACCTCGACTTTGCCGATGTCAATACCACTATGAAAGATGGTGGCGTAGCTCTTATGAGTAACGGTTTCGGTGAAGGGGAAGGTCGTGTGCGCCAGGCAATAGAAGATGCTCTGAACTCTCCGCTGCTGAACAACAACGACGTGTTCAATGCTAAAAAGATATTGTTCAACGTATCGTTTGGCGAAGAGGCTGAGTTGCGTATGGAAGAAATGAATGACGTACACGATTTCATGTCACGCTTCGGACGCGACATCGAAGTGATTTGGGGTACGGCAATCGACAATACATTAGGGACGAAAGTCAAAATGACTATCCTAGCCACCGGTTTCGGTATGGAAGACATTCCTCAGATCGCTGAAAAACGTCAGATCGAGCAAGGCCGCATGACTGAAGAGGAACTGCGCCTGGAAGAAGAACGCCTGAACAAGGAACGTGCCGAAAAAGACCTGATCGACAAATATTACGGAGCTTCCGGTCAGCGTATGCGCCGTGTGGCAGCCCGTGCAAAAGCGGTTGTGTTGAATCAGGATGAACTGGACGACGATGCCCTGATCGCTCTGATCGAAGATAATCCTACTTATAACCGTGACCCGAAGGTGATTGCCCGTGCCCGTTCCAAAGTGATGGGTGACGAGATCCCGGTTTCATCTTCTGTGACAACGACTCCTTCGGCGCCGCGTAGCGAAGGGAAGAAGCCTGATACGGGCGGTAAGCAGGTGATAAGTTTCCGATAATTCTTAAAAAAGAAATTAGATATGGATTTGTTTGAAAAAGTCAGCGAAGACATTAAAAACGCAATGAAGGCAAAAGACAAAGTTGCCCTCGAAACATTGAGAAATGTAAAGAAGTTCTTCCTGGAAGCTAAGACAGCTCCGGGTGCCAACGATACCCTGACGGATGCCGATGCGTTGAAGATTATTCAGAAGCTGGTAAAACAGGGCAAAGACTCAGCTGAAATTTATACTCAGCAAGGTCGTGCCGATCTGGCTGAAGCCGAACTGGCGCAGGTAAAAGTGCTTGAAACTTACCTTCCGAAGCAAATGACAGCCGAAGAACTGGAAGTTGAGGTAAAGGCCATCATTGCCCAGGTAGGTGCTGCCGGCCCGAAAGACATGGGCAAGGTTATGGGCGTAGCTTCTAAAGCCCTTGCCGGTAAAGCGGAAGGACGTGCTATCTCTGAAACGGTAAAACGTTTGCTGAATAGCTGATATTTAGAAAGAATTGAGCTATCCCGTTCCCGTGCTTGACACGGGATCGCAAAGGCACAAACCGTATCCTATATACTGCCGGTCCTTCTGCGACCCCGTGTCAAGCACGGGGACAAGGTAGTTCATATCTTATACTAACTAAACCATCAGGATATCCCGTTTGTGTATCGATAAATATCCTTTTCTGAATAGACCAACATTCTAATAACTCTTTATAATGATAACCTTTATCTGCTGCCTGGCAACTCTTATTGCCGGCTATTTTATCTACGGTTCTTTTATAGAACGTATCTTCGGGGTGGACCCTTCCCGTACAACCCCAGCTTACACCCATCAGGACGGAGTCGATTACATTCCGATGTCTTCCTGGAAAGTTTTTATGATTCAGTTTCTGAACATTGCCGGCCTTGGTCCGATCTTCGGTGCTATTATGGGCGCAAAGTTCGGTACGGCTTCTTTCCTGTGGATAGTCCTGGGGACGATCTTTGCCGGAGCTGTCCATGACTACCTGGCGGGAATGCTTTCATTGCGTCATAACGGGGAAAGTCTCCCGGAGATTATCGGACGTTATCTCGGAAATAACTTCAAACAATTCATGCGCGGCTTT
>ENA-ORRN01000338-ORRN01000338.1-human-gut-metagenome-genome-assembly--contig:-NODE-338-length-37963-cov-22.674185_pt1 | contig 37963 bp, 37 predicted proteins | sample MGYA00242174_ERZ509132 | MGnify/ENA primary metagenome ERZ509132 (study PRJEB26280, sample SAMEA2338671) | human gut metagenome | biome: human gut; feature: human-associated habitat; material: faeces... | reverse complement strand
TACATATAATGCACTTATAATTGATTGTGCTTTTGTATACAATTCTGAAAATGCTAAATTTTTAATTTCTCCTTTGCACGCGTAATCGCAGTGTAGAATACGCCATGGGTAATTCTTTCAGAATTGCTATTTGGGATAACAACCTTGACAGACTGATATTCTAACCCCTGTGCTTTATGAATCGAGACCGCATATGCAAGTTGGAAAGGCACAATTGTCTTAATTCGATCTTCATCTTGCATGTTCTCGTCGTAATCAAAGACATCAAAACATATGCGTGTACCATTCTCAATTGCATTGACGAATTCCAGCCCATCATTCTTACAATCCATCTCCGTCAAAGGAATGGGTATGTCAATAGTAAAATTAATACAGCTGCTGTGTTTTTTAATCTGAACAATTCGCCCTTTTAGATTATTGTAAATCAGAGAAAACCGCTCTGTATCATTGAATAATATCGGATCTCCAACCTTATATTTCCAATCCCTCCAAGAGACCGCTTCTGCTGTATTTGCATTTTGAAAGTAACTGTTCATATTATTCAACCCGAATTTTCCATCATAATTTAGGCATAAAATCACCTCATCCAACATTTCATTTTTAAGTATGTTGCTACCTATATTTTCAGAAAATGGGCCATCAATTACCAATTTTTCTGTTATCAAAGGTCCTTTGTTGCGTACTTCCATCCAGAGTCCGATAAGGTTTTGGTCTTTTGTTCTCCATGTACTTAGTAACTCAACATTTGCGCCACATGTTCCAATTAAATCCCTTGCATAGGAAAACCAATTACCAAAGTCTATAGATTCAATTTGGTAAATGTCTCCAGCAAGTACAAGTAATGTATCTGCCCGCAATTTTTTGAGAAATGCATTCATGACCCGATTATCAATAATGCTACACTCATCTACAAAGACTATATCATAGTCTGGAAGATTCACCTTTCTGGTGAAGCTATCAATACTTATAAAGGCTGCGTTAGCCCCCGGAAAACAAATCCTCCTCTGCAGATTCTGCAAGGCTGTATGTGTTTTCGTAAGAAAAAGTTTTCTGCGATGGTTCATCATCGTTGAAAGGCAGTCGATTAACGTCGTCTTTCCTGTTCCAGCAGCTCCATATATGAGTAATACCCGTGAATTAACAAATGCATATCTAATAGCTGTTGCTTTTTTGGGATCAGAAAAAGTTATATTATTGCTCCGCAAGAAACTATCATTAAGCTCTTTTTGGCCTCTATTGGGAATATGCGACAGTTCCAATAGTTTTTTTAGTATAGAAAGTGTTGATGATTCGTACGATTCAATATAAGCAGTACCTTCATTAATACATATTCCATTACCTTGCCGTTTTTCCCATGGATCCAATTGATTATTATACTTCTGAATTGATGTTTCCGTTAATTCACCGCAAAGATTACAGTATATTTCACCAGTTCTCTGAACGGACTTCATAATAGCCCAGTACGGGACGGCCGCTTCTGCCTTTTCTTTTTCAACTACACTTGCCAAATACTTTGCTTGGCTGATTGCACTGGTGTTGCTACCCGCCAAATTGGAGATTAATGGGTTATGTTCAAAAGGGAAGCATTTCTTTGAAAGATAAAGATCAGTGCGGTTCCACTGAGGACTAAATTGTGACGGCATAACACGTTTCAATAGCTCCTCGCGTAAGTTTAGCAACAAATATCGAATCGTATATCTGCCAAAGAGCGTAGAACCTATGGCGTACTTATTTTGCAATTCTTGAAGTACTTCTTTGAAGCAACTTGTCCGAGTATCCTCATAAATCTTTTCAATCAGTTGAGAAAAACGCACCTCTTTCAAATCAATCATCTCTAAGAAATTCATACCCGTTTCCGTAAGGAAGCGCATTAGGGCATCATATTCACCATATCGTGTTGAGAGTTTGATTGGATTATTCAATATTTTCCCAAGTTTGTTTAGGCAACTTGGATCGATGGAAACCTTCCAACCTGTGATTACTTTGATTTCAGTATCAATACCCCACAAATTGATGGAGGTTGGCACATATTCAACCTGTACAGAATAACTGGTAGAGATATTTAGCTTTGTATATGCTGTAATACGGTTATATTTTGATGCATAGGCACTGGCCTGCTGTAATGTGACTTCAAAATATCTCTCTGTTCCAATATAGAATGGTAGCTTTTTTTGAATGTAGAATCTCGTGTTGCTGCGAACCTTTAATTCCCTATTCATAAGGCCAAACGCATCCGCTATAAGCGAGTAGTATCGTCTGTCCAGTTCGTCTTTTTTTGTATATTCCAAGAACTTTTCTAGATTTTGGAGTACGGTAATCCCATGATCGGCAGATAATGATTTTCGGATTTGCCACATAAAGCCATAATACTTCAGCATCAGTCTTTCTGATTGGCCTTCATCAGGGATCCTTCGCCCAATATATCGCAGGCCTCGATAGAAATTCCCCAAATACTTTGTCTCTATTTTTAAAAGGGAATATTCCCAAGCTAAGCCCACGCTCGGGCAATTGTGGCCAGCCTTTATGGCATTCAGCAACAAAGCCGAAACGCACAAATCATCCAGCCTGGTTAAGATTCGTCGCGATATATTATCCCTATTGTCATTGAGAATACTCAAATTATCAATGCTTTCCGAAATTTCTTCGCTGCACGCTTTGACAATGCGTTCAATCTCTTCCAGAGAATAGTTATGAATTTCCAGTTGATTGATAAATGAGTGGCACTCAGCAATTTCCTTTAATTTATTACTGAATGAAAAAACGCTCTCATTGTTATTGAGGATTTCTTCTTCTGCTGAAAAATTGACTGTCATACTATTCTTTGCAAAATCTATAGAACTAAGAAAGCTGGCAGAAATATATTTCCAAAAGACGCGCTCGCCACCCCGTTCTGTTGGATTGAGTATAACAAATAAGATTCCTGGATCCAATGAGACCTTCTTATACATGAACGCCGGAAAAGCCAAGTCTCTCAGTGCATATTTAATGACACCATTCTTCTCGCTGTAATTGCGAGTCCCCTTTATTTGAACATAAAAGGTTCGCCTTGGCGCTCGGGATATCTCTGGATCAGGTACAAACTCAAAAGTGCCATCGTGGTTAGGCCACTTATCATCTGTAGCGAAAGATGGATTAATTCTTCCCTCCGAGCGAAGGAATGTCTCCAAAATATGTACCGCCGCACGATCATCAGCAGACCGTTCTGTATGGGTGCTAATATGTCTTTCAACGTCTGTTTCTAATTGATCCAGCATTACCAGCCCTCATTTCACAAACTCAAATTTACATCATTCTTTCATAAGCAACATCAAACCACCTCGCACAAAATTTTCAGGTGGTTTAAATGTTTATCTCTAGGGTGTCTAAGTTCCACATCTATTTGCCATACTTTTCCGCGTGTAACGTTTATCTTCTAACTCTGACATTTAAGCGAAACAATAATCCCAGCAAAAAAGCGGCGAATGAGCCGAACCAGTTTCAAGCATGAACAAACTTATCTTTTAATTCTTCTGAAATTTCCCCAATACAGTTTTGAAAACCAATCTAGGATAATAAGGAATTATCCTTTATTAACTACACATATTTTACACCTTATTTGTTTAAAATGCAACATTTTCTATAAACAAATCAATTATTTTTACACTTAATCCCTCGGTTTCCATGTGATATCATGTGATATAATGTTTTCCTAAACTAAGGAAAGGACACATCTTATGAAAGAAGAAAAGCTGGGAATACTATTGACCTCCTACATGTGCCATTGCCAGTTCGAAAAAGCACTCAACACGCATACACTCAAGGCATATAGGAGGGATATTAACCAATTTATACGTTTTTCCTCGTCGCAGGCAGATCCATTCTCCAAAGAAAATATTCAGGCTTATATAGCATGGCTCCATACTGACTATGCAGTGAGAAGCGTGAAACGTAAAATGGCAAGCCTGAAAGCATTTTTTACCTACCTTACATTTGAAGGAGAACTTGCTGACGACCCTTTTTCACATATGCGGATCAGGCTCCGTGAACCATCCCTACTCCCAAGGACTATCCCTTTAGCGACTATCGACCAGCTTTTAAGGCATGTTTACAGCCTTCAGTCGATCTACAACAAGAGAACCTATGCTTATCGTGTAGTTGTCCGAGATGTTGCAGTTCTAGAACTCTTGTTCGCGACAGGCATTCGGATATCTGAATTGTGTTCCCTGCAGCCCAATGATGTTGGGCTGCAAGAAGGTTCTATTAAAATATACGGAAAAGGTGCCAAAGAACGGCTGATCCAAATTGGGCACCAAAACGTTCTTCATGCGTTGCGCGACTATACGCACTACTGGAGTGCCGATATCCAAACCGCAAACCATTTCTTTCTAAATCGGCTCGGCAATCCTCTGTCTGAGCAGTCTGTTCGCTGTATGATAAAGAAATACTGCAACCAGTCCGGTATTTCTCTTCATATCACACCACATATGTTTCGCCATTCATTTGCCACATTTTTGTTGGAAGAAGACGTTGATTTGCGTTATATTCAGCAGCTCCTTGGACATAGTTCCGTCACAACGACGCAGATTTACACACATGTAACGCTTAAAAAACAGCGCGACATCCTCACTTGCAGGCATCCACGTAACAGGCTGTCTGCTTCCGGTAGATAGTTTCTTTCGGGACGGCTCCGTGAGGAGCCGCCCCGTGCGGGATTACTCGCACAGAATTTCTTTCAGCTTCTTCAATGCAGCTTTCTTCCTCTTATGGGCAGCTTGTTGCGAAATCCCATTTATCTTACTGTATTCCAGCTCGGATATCGGTTCTTGGGTTAAGAAAAACTGGCGGATTATGTTCTGGTCATCATCCGTCAGTTGCGCAACAGCCTGAATCAAGCGTTCAATCTCGGAGCGCATAATCAAATCTCCTTCAATATCAATGTTCGCATCAGGAAGTACATTCTCTCCCTCTATCGTTTCTCCATCTTCCGTCATTGCTATGTATGAAATAATGGAGTATCCACTCTCCCGTTGCCTGCGGTTCTTGTATAGATTACTTTCCCGCTCTCTTTTCCACACCGGATATTCATCTTCGGAGCATTCGTAAAACAGGGCATCGCCTTCTTCAAATGTAGCATCCAGCTGAAGGAACCTGTTTTTGCGCTTTCGTCCCGTATCGGTTTTTAAGAACTGCGCAAATTGGTGGGCGTTCATTTCTATCCAGTTATCTTCCGCAGCCGGAAGACGTTCATCTTTCTTTACTAAGTAAATTCTTTTCATCTGTAATCTCCTTTGATTTTTTTGATTTGGGTCAAAAAATCGGAGATTACGGATATTTTGCTTTATAGGCTAGCCACTGCCATTTAACAAAGTGACATGTCAATGCTCGTTACTGATGAGCCTATTAAAGGACATATTGGCTAAGCCCATTTTGAGCAATGTATGCTGTCGCCGTCAGGTTGCAATTCGCTTTTCTTTCTTCCATGCGTTCTCTCCATCACCTTGGAATAAAATCTCTCAAACCAAGTCCTTGAGATTACCCCTGAAAGCAGAAATAAGCCTGCATTACCAACTCACTGAATTGGGAATGCAGGCTCACTTTTTAGAATCTCTTCAATTTATGTGGTTTTGTCGAACCGTTGTCAAACAATCAGCGCAAGCACACGCAATAGTGTAACAAAATACAGATCAGCTCTGAAACGACCGCTATGACATCAAAACCGCCATTTACGGCAGCGATTATCATGACACCGCACATAATCATTGCGTCCATGATCAGGATTCTTAGCGGAATGATCTTCTTTACATCATAAATCGTTAGCCCCGCCATCAGAAGCGTCTCCCATTCTCCGCTGGTACTTTGCCTTTCCTGAAGGAGCTTTTCCCGTGTCAGAATGGCGGAACAGGCGACGAATACAGCGCTTACCAAAAATGTCTGCCATGTTTGCTGCTCCAGAAGGTTCCATGCAAGGCTTGTATCCGTATCTACACTTGCGGATAGCCGCTGTTTCCGCAGACTTGCCGCTGCTTTCTCCACAACGCCTTTGTTCACAAGCCGAAGCGCGATGGTTGTTCCTGTAAATTGCGCGCCAAACAGCTTTCGTGCCACTTCGTAGCCCATATAGATTTGGGGTGTTTCTAATTCGTCCTGATAAATCCCGCAAATCTGCGCTTTTGTCTCCACATCTCCGCTTTTCAGCAGGATTTCTTCCTGAACAGCCATTGGGAGGTCGCTGCCTTTTTCGGAAAACAGTTTTGCCGCTGCCTCGTTCAGAACAAGGTATGGCATATTGGTACTATCCGTAAAGAGAGCGCCATCTGTCAGGTTTACATCCAGATAGGCACTGTACACGGCATCAATCTGGCAGCTCACGGTTTTTTCTCCAAATGTCAGCTGGCAATTCATTTGCAGGATCGGACTGACCCGCTCTACACCAACAATTTGCGACAAAGTATCCAAATTGATCTCTGTGCTGTTTGTGGAAGCAATCAGCTCAAAAGGTATCTGCTTCTCTGTATAGAGCTGCCGGGCGGCCTGTGAGCCGGGAAACAGCATGTAAAGCCCCAGACACAGCATGATGACAGCCGTCCAGCCACAACGCAGAATGGTTTTTGCCGCGATTTTACAGATATGCCCCGCCGCGATTTTTCTGGCGTTTCCTGACAAGGATAATTCCAAGGGCTGCTGCAAGGATTACACCTCCCAAAATCAGAACGGATACCCACCACTGGCTTGCCGCCTTTTGTTCCTCCTCTTCCGCGTTATCTGTCTGCTGAAGCTGGACGATAGGACGGTTTACAACCGTTTCAAAAGTCGTTTCCTGCTGAAATTCTTCACCATTTTCATTCTCGTATATCAAAGTAACCGTGCCGACCGTACTGCCGTACTGGCTGCCATTCTCGTTCCCCTTGCTGGCATTCAGGGCAATAATGTATAAATCAATTTTCGTAGATGCCGAGGTTCCCGCATTCATGGTTCCGATATACCCGGTATTGGACGGTGCGAAACCGAAGCCGGACACAACGCAGCGAACATTGTACATCGGGTCCCGACCCATGTTCATGACTTGGAAGTTTACAGGGATGGTTTCCCCCACGGTCACGCTGTCCGCAAAGCGGGGCATTACCAATTCCATATTGGCGGGCTGCCGGATTTCCACCAGCGCCGTACCGGAGGATGACAGGTTCAGGGTTTTGCTGCTGTCGTAGCTGAAAGAGAAATTGATCGGATATTTTCCCGCGGGGAGCGAAGAATCTGTTTTGAAACGGATGGTCAGTTCCGTCTCTCCGCCGGCCGGAATTCTATCGATCTGGAAGATGTCGCTGTCTTCCAGCAGATCGATGTGCAGGTTTCCGGTGTCCACCTTTATCAGCATGTTCCGCACAAATTTCGTGGTCAGGGAGTTTTTCAGAGTGACCGTCAGCGTGAACGGTTCTCCGGCCATTGCCCTTTCCGGCTCCACTCTGCTTCCGGAAATATACACGACCGGTTCCGCGGTAGCGACCTCCGGCGCTGTCGGCTTCGCCTCCGTGGATTGCCCGTCCGTGATGGTCACATAGATGGTGTAAATACAGTTGATGGGATTGTTTTCCTCGTCATAACCGGAGATATTGACGGTCACGGGATAAACTCCGTTGTACCGTTTTTCAGAAAGCGCCACATCAAACTGAACCAGAAACACATCCTGAAATTCCTCCGTATCCTTGGGAACGACGGATTCCAGTGTGAAAATCTTTTCGTAGTTGGCGATCTCAAAGGGCGCGGAAGCGCTGGCCCCCAATCCCAGAGACACCTTGATCTCGTTTTTATATAGTGTTCCGTTGGTACGTAGCGGCAAAACCAGATACATGGTGTCGTCGCTGATTCTCGGTATGTAACCATCCTCATAAGCCCGATCCATACCGTGATAAATATGCTCCGTATCAATTTCCACCGCGGTAGGGATTTTGGATGGTACAGTGGGCTGCGTTGGCTGAGAGGGTTCCGTCGGCTGAGATGGCTCTGTTGGCTGGGATGGTTCCGTTGGCTGAGAAGGATTCGTCGGCTGGGAAGGGTCTGCGGGAGTCCCATTGCTTCCGGGATCAGATGTTGCACCGTCCTGAACAGCAGCGTTTTCCTCTGCAGGCATGGTATCGCCGATGTCATCCGCGTAGGCAGCAAGTGGCATTGTCATCACAAGCACGACAGTCAGCAGTGCCGCAAATATCTTCTGAATCATTGTTCTTCCCTCCATCATTACACACGCAGCTCCTGTGTCCACCGTATCTGTCTGGGCGCTGGGGCGCCGCTGAGGTAGATCAGCACACTGTTTTCCGGGCGCAGCTCCCATAGGATATGCCATAACGTGTCTGTGTCCAAATCTGGCAGGTCATCCAGAAGGCCATTGAGCACCAATACCTTGGGCTTACAGATTACTGCCCGCAGGATCGCCGCGTGTGCCTGCTTACGGGCCGTACATCTTCCGGGCGTATTGTACAGACTGTCCAGCGGCAAAAGTTCTGAGGTCAGAGCTTTTACCGCTTTCAGGATTTCCCCGTTTCCAATCCCTGCCGCCTGCATTGGGAACGCGATCTGGTCAATCATCCGAAGCTCCGGAATCCATCCCATGCCTTGCGGAATCGCCCCAATGTTGTTCCGTCGAAAATCGGCTCCCAAGTCGGGCGTCAGCGTGTATGGGTCAATGCCGTTGATCGTGACTGTCCCCGCGTCCGGCTTTCGCAGGCCGCAGAGAACTTCAAAAAACAGTTTGCCCCGTTTGGGAGAGCTGTTCACAAAAATTGTGTCCCCGGCATCTCCGATGATCGTCAGCATCCGTTCCAGACTTCCGGTACTTTTCTGATCCGGAATAAAGTTGGCTTCTATCAAATGTCCCATTATCTCACCACCGTCAGAACGCCTGCGTCCATTTCGCAAACCGTATCGCAGAGCTCGTCAATGTCTACCTGATTGTGGCTTGCCAGAATCACCGTTTTCCCCTCTGCCCGGAGTCCTTTGATTACATTGCGGATATGGACGACACCATGCTTGTCCAAACCGTTGAGCGGTTCGTCCAGAATCAAAAGGCTGGGGTCCTCCATCAGCGCCTGCGCGAAGCCCAAACGCTGCCGCATACCCAGAGAATACTTTCCCACCGGTTTTTTCATATCCGGGTCTAGTCCCACCTGCTCCAAGACGGTTCGGATGGTCAACGCATTGGCCTTCTTTTGCAGGGACGCCAGAATCTTCAGATTCTGCGTCCCGGACAGATGAGGAAGAAAACCCGGTGTTTCGATGATGATCCCGATATCCTCCGGAAAATCCGTTTCTTTACCGACCTGCTTGTGATTGACGTAAATAACGCCGCTGTCCGGCTTCAGGAAGCCGCAGATGCACTTCATCAGGACGGTCTTGCCGGAACCGTTATTGCCTACGATCCCGTGGATTTTGCCTTTTTCAAAGGTGTGGGAAACGTCCTTGAGAACATGTTCTTCCCCGAAATATTTATTGACGCCGCATACTTCAATGATGTTTTCCATAATTCTAGACCACATCTAATTGCTTGTACATCCTAAGAATATCCTGCCATGTTTGTGCCTTCCCAAGGCTTTGTACATTGGCAATAATCTGTTGTAATTCTTGATCCTTGGTTAGAAAGCAGGGGAGGAACAGATAGTATCTGTTACTTCCAACAAAAAAGTTAAAACCTAGTCCCGTGTCTCCAATTACATGAGAGATTGCTTCAAAGCCTTCAGATGCTCTAAAGATAATTCGCTCACTTAACTCTTTATCTGACATGATTTGCTGGAGATTATTCTTGGCCCTTTGAAGTGAATAATTGTTTGTTTTGGCTTCGGCAATCGTCTTGTCAATCGAAAAATAGTGGAGAAAGTATGCAGAATGATCTCTGGGCGTTTTAAGCCAATTTAGCATTTCAGAATAAAACGCCTGCTCGTGTGCGACACCATTACGGGGGCCAAGAAGTAAGCACGAAGTCCTCTGAGAAACGATCAACCGATACTTCGCATTTTGAATTAGCTTTACACCTTCCGTATAAGCAATTGGCGGGTCGATACCGATAATTGGTGTCAATTTGATCTTCCGGTCAATAACATTTTCAAGTTCCTGATGCAATGCACTGGCCAGATCTTCGCATGACGAGAATGTTGCAATTTGCATGTTATACAATTCTGGCGAAACCGACTTGATTGCGCTGATTCCCTTGGTTGGAAACAACTTTTTTCCTTGGCTGTTATAGTGTATTTTTGCAAAAGCCAATATGGGGATTCCCCGTGCTAATGCGATTTTAAGTTCCCGTTCCACCATTGTTGACTCCGTATTTCCTACGATAAGAACGAAAAAGTCGCATTCTTCATTTAATACTCGCTCGAAGTTGTACTGTGTATGGACGTCTTCGGGGTTTCGCACAGCCTGATGTCCCATATGATCGATTACCGATTTCGCAATATATCGATAATCAGGGAACCCTTGCTCTCTCTCAATTACAGAGCTTATGCACACGGTAAATTTAGCCATTTTTACCTCCATATTTCTTTAATCGGTGCTGCTTATTAGTGCATTTGAAATCTCCACGCATTATCATCCATCCGTTCCTGTGAAACTGAAATTGTACCGCTTTGCCCCCCGAATGGAGGCGAAATACAGAATTACGGACAGCCCAATGAAAATACAATAAGACTGCCACAGCCGGGGCAGCTTATCATATCCGAAATTGTGCATATGATAGGTTGCCTGATTGAGCGGGGACAGCCAGCCGATAATGACATTGGCAATATAATACGCTTCATCCGGCAGTTTGAGAATGAGCTGAATGGTATCCGGCTGCATGAGAATGCCGTATAGGCTGAACACCAGTACGCTGGCTACTCCCGCCGCCTGACCAAACCACAGATTGCAGGCCAACATCAGCAGCACCATGACCGAGGTATAGCCCAGCATCAACAGGAAAATAGAGATCATACTCTGATAAGGCCAGCTCATTTCCAGCGTCTTTACAAGAGCTGGGATCGCTACCCGCTCTCCGGCGTTCGTATAGCCGAGAATTGCCGCTGTCGGACTCCACATATTGGCCGCAAAGGACTGCTGGATGGACAATACAATGGTGCTTCCAAGAACAAAGGCCAGATAAATGGTCGTAGCCGCGAGAATGTACACCACCTGACCGGTGATCCATGTTCTCCGATCCGTCCGTACCAGATAAAAGGGGGTTCCGGAGGACAGAAACGGCATATCCGCAAACAGCAGCACCAGCAACACAGAGGAAAGAAGGATGGAATTACTGTCGCCAAAGCTCCAGATGAAGGACTCCACCATCTGCATGGTCGTATTATGATCTACCGCAAAGCGAACGGCCTTATCGGTCAGAAGGAAACTCATAATAAGCGTGAGGGCAAAGGTGACCAGAATCCGGGGATTTCCCCGCCACAGGCGGAAGTTGTATCCGGCAATGAATAACGGCTGACGGATTTTTCTCATAAGGCCTCCAGTCTCCTTTTCCCCCGGATGTAAAAGATCAGCCCACATAAGAACGTCAGCTCCAGCAGGAACAGAATTGCGCTTCCAAGCCCATACGGCCAAGTTTTCAGGTCAAGCCAGTTCTTAGGGGAGAGAAGCCCAGCTTCCGGAAAGTACCGTTCGTAGAAGATGACCAACAGGTAATACACAATGAAAGGGGAAGCATAGGCGATGTATTTGCTTTCCATAATGGTACTCATGGTCAGCCCAACTACCGCCCATAACCCGCCGTTCCAAAATAGCAGTACCAGATGATTCAGAATCTGGGGTGAAATGCTTGCGTACCCTTTCACAGCCCGCTCAACGGGGATGAATACAAGTGCTGTTATTCCCCATACAATTAAGGGACCCAGAAATACTACACCGCCGCCGTAGAGCCAGCAGGTCGCGAAGTGGCTGAGGAGATACCCTGAATAGCTTCCCCGAATCAGATAGAACCGTGAGAATTTACTTTTTACATCCTCAAGATATCCGGCAGCAAATGGAATTGCTGCCAAAAGCGGGAGAAAAGATGCTACCACATCAGAGGTAAGCGCTTTCATCATAAGATCATTGTGATACCCCTGGTCAAACCTCCTGCCTTGCTGCCATGTTGCCAGAATGGGTTGGAGGAATGTAACGAGGGTCAGACACATGGCAGCCAGAACTGCCAGCCAAAAGCGGAGGGTCCATCCCCGGCGAAGCTGAGACAATAGGTTGTTCATGGAAACCGTCTCCCTTTTCTTCAGTTGGTCTTTCGTTTGCTTCCGGAATGAACCAATATTCCCCGTCAGTAAATCGTTCCATCTACCGCATTCACAACAACCAGAGACTGCAAGCGGGAACCATAGGGATTGGGTGCTGTCTTAACCTCTATGGGCGAGTCGATTTGCATATCGATCACGTCCCCGCTGGCAGACGTCGGAAAAGTTGCCTGTGTCAGCGCATAGGCTCCAACATAATTCTCGGAGCTTTTTGTCTATTGTCCTGTTTTACTGGTTCGGTTCACTTCGCATCCCAGACATTATTCTCGCACGTTATTTACTCGTTACTCAGCTCAATAAAGGATCCGTCAACGGCGTTTAGGGCGACCAATGGAATTATACGGTTATTAGAAAGAATCGGGTCGCCGCTAGAAGCAAGGATTTTTCCAGACTCTTCTCCCCAATAGTCAACGGTACCATATAGAATCATGCCGGGAACGTAATAGTAGCTTTCATCCGTGTTGGGAACCTTCACCCGAATTAAACCATATTCAAGCTGACATATATCAACCTTGCAGGTCACATTTTCTCCAGCAGATTCCTGAAAAACATCGAGAAAGTCCGGAGACATGCCATAGTCATAATAATCGCTGAGTATCAGATGGTTCTCCGCTAATTCTATCAAATCACCCCCATTTTTTGTTTGAACGTTCGTGTTTAGGACCTCTTTTTCATCAACCGGGGAAAACATACTGAATGCCAGAATATCACCATTAGCAGAGAATTTGAAATTGGCATCTGTCAAGTAATAGTTGGACGCATAGGAAGTGTCACTTTTCAAATTACCAAGTTGAGGACGGCGGATAGCAGGAGTTTTGTGAAAAACCGGGACCGCACTAACGTGAATCACATATTCGGGAACGTCTCCGTAATATGTCGTTTCCCCACGGCTGTTATCAACTTGCCACTGACCTAAATCCATTTGACCCAGCATATTCTGCGCTTTAGCTTTCACATTCTGAACGTCCAGTTCTGAGGGCTTCTCGGTCCGGCACAGCCTTGAATAAAAGATTCGTGTGTCAATCGATCTTGGACTGCTTCCTGATGAAAGGTATAGATAAATATTGTTTAGCTTAAAATCATTTTTGTTTCGTGTTGCAATATCAAGAGTATATTCAACACTTCCAACTTGGGCTATGGCCTGTATTTCATCGTTATTATTTGAGAGATCAACGCCCTCCAGTTCTTCTAATGGGTCAACATAGTAGGCATCTTTTTTCAGAGTCCATTCACATAACTTTGGCTGATAATTTTGAGCGGTATCAAGCATAAGCGTGTATTCGTTAATAAACTCTTTTACGATTTCCAATGTTTGAGAATCCGCTTGATCCCCATAAAGGTCTGAAAGAGCCTGTGTACTCGTGTATTGAGACCAGCGACTGATCTTTTCCTGAATTTGCTCTTTTGAGTAACGCGGGTCCTGTACAGGCTCCTTCTCGTAAAAAGTTGCGTCTCCTAGAAGTATATTTGCAACCCGTTTAGCATCATCTGCTGTCAAATAGTGGGGTGTCACTTCCACCACAGGGGAGCCGTTCTGAGGCCATTCTTTCTCAATGTTCATAGAGAAAGTTACGCTTTTATCTGTACTAGTAAATTCATTATGCAGGCTAATATTCTCTGATGCTTGGTTCTGGGGTGCAGGCTGGAGGACTCCGCTATCGAAAGAGCCGTCGTTCTTACTTATCACAGAGTTTGTTGTAGGTTCTTGTTTACACCCGCAAAGCATTATCAGCAGTATGGTCAACAGTATGGCAAGTGCAAATTTTTGTTCCTTAAAAATCATTATGCGTCCTTTCCTGAGCCATGGCCAATTGGTCTATATCCTCCGAAAGCACTGGCCAGAATGGCCAGTGCCCAGATGAAATTGATTCAATCACAAATTATTCATTATCCATAGGAACAACAGAACCATCCACAGCGTTTAACATCAATAACGGCACATCTTCCTGGAAATAGAGCACCTCTCCTGTATCTTCTATACAATATTCCACATTCCCGCGGAACATACCAGCAGGAATGTAGTAATAGCTTTCATCCGAGTTTGGGACTTTAGTACGGGTCAGTCCGTATTCAACCTGCGTAATTTGCACCGTACAGGTGTACTCTGCCGTAATATTCTCCAGTGGACCGTATTCATATGCATCGCTTAAAGATAGATGTTCTTTCGCTCGCTCCATCATTTCTTCTGATGTCATTGTCTTTACATTTTCATTTATCACTTGCTTGGTGTCTACAGGCGAGTAAAGAGTAAAGTCCATTAACGTGCCATCAGCAGAGAATCCAAATGTTGCTTCTGTTAAATAATAATTAGATGCATATACTGTATCGCTTTTCAGATTACCCAGTTGAGGACGATGTATGGCCGCAACACCTTGGAATACGGGAACTGCAGTCAATCTAATCATGTATTCCACAACATTCCCAGTAGGAGATGTTTCAACGGCAGAGAATGCAACTTTCCATGTTCCAAGACCTATCTGCTCCAAAATTGCTTGTGCCTTATGAACCGCTTCTTCAATTTGCTCTTCTGTAGGTCGATCAGTTCTGAGTTTTTCTGCTCGATAAAGCGCGTAATCTATCATAAGCGGTCCGCTGTTAGTTGCCATATAAGAAACATTATTCAGTTTATAATCCTTTTGATCTCTACGGGAAATTGTAACAATGCGATAACGTCCATCTTCTCCATTTCCAATAGGTGCCCAAATGGAAATTTCATCGTTGTCTCGTGAAGAGTCATAGGATGCTGCGGTTTCAGCCCCATATAAATAGTGAGAACTCTTGTGGAATGTCCATTGGCACGGGGAATGCGAATAGTCCTGAGTGCTTTCGTTCAGGTATTCGCTTGTCAGGTAGGAAATGCTTTCCTGCAGAGTCTGTGCGTTAGATTCCCAAAATCCTTGATCCATTCCCGGAAAAAGATACTGCATTCCCTCTGTGGATGTATATGGTGCCCATCTATTGATTTGAGCAATTATTTCACGCTTGGAATACCGTTCATTCAACATTGGTTCTGCTTCGTAAAAATTAGCAGAAGAACCACATAACGCAAATGCTACATTACGCGCGTCCTCCTCTGTTAAGGTATGCGGTACCACTTCGATTACTGGCATATCAGGGGTGTTAATTGAATTCTGCACTTCGACTTGGAATGTAACAGAGCCATCTGTACTTACAAAAGTGTCGAAAACGGTCAGTGATTCTGTCGCATCTGGTGCATGGCTTTCTTCTGCAGACTGAACTACATTTGTATCAAACGAACCATCATTCCGGCTGGTTACAACACTTTTTTTCGGTGAATCCTGGCAAGCAGAAAGTAAAAATGCAATTATGGAAACATACAAGAGTGCCTGTCGTTTTTTCATTTCAAGTCCTCCAATATCACATGCGTATCAATGTCAGGCACAGGGCTTATAGCCCTGTGCCTGGTGAGTATTGCCGCGTTACAATAAAACGATCACGTGTTCCGGAAGTATTGCAGTTGTAATAGGAATAACTACTTCCGTTGATTACCACATTCATAACGTGGCCATTACCGTAGTTCAGATAGGTTTCAGAGCCCACGTTCTTCTCAATGAGATCCCCAGCGACTTTTGTCCAGGTTTTCGTGCCAACCCGGCCATCCCATTCCGATGGGGTATTGGGCCACTTCTTCTGTTGATAGATCTTCACAGCACTTTCTGTGGCATTACCGTAACCACCATCAATTCCACCACCGTTAATAATAGTGGTCTGAGTGTACGGATAGTGATACAAGAAAGCCTGAATGGCTCTAACATATCCATTCGCAGTAGAGCCGTTGTAGAGTTCTACAAAACCACAGACATGCGAATAGAAAGGGGTGGTCAATGTAGCAGATGCAGGAACAACCAGGACAGCCATAACCAGCATTACCGCTATGGCAAGAGCGAGCATTCTTTTTGCTAACTTCATAAAAGCCTCCTTTATCTGAATCGAGTGATATCATCAACCCTTGCCTTTTGCTGCTGATGATTTACAGCAATCAAATGCGAACCATATTGACGTGCACAAATCAAATGACTCAAGGCAATTATGAACTGCTGATCAGGCAGGTTCATACTTTTAGGAATCGGTATTCTTGACGTAAGAATAGCATGCCTTTATTTGAAATTCCATTATATTGGCATAAGTCGATAAAAAATCGTCACAAAATGCGAAAAACTGCGGGCACCGGTCATGGTGCCCACAGCTGTCAGTTTTTCTTAGAAAATAGTAATGTCAGTTATTTGAGAATTTTGCGCTGCTGGGTTGGAAGAGTATACCCGCGCCTTTATCAAAAAGTCCTATTCTTGAAACATCCGGGTCAGGTTTCCAATGAACTTTAATTGCGCTTGACGCAATTCTTCGGCTGACATATTGTCCGCATTCAAAATCGTCATGAGATCGTTGATTAAGTCCTGCTGCTGAGAGGATAAGGCAGTTGAGTCATTAGGCTGAGGTTCATTTAAGCCTACCAAATCATCCAGCGATAAGTGATAAAGCTTGGCCAGGGAAATCAGAACATCGGTTGGGGGAATCTGAACCCCCTGTTCATAGCTCCCGATTGCAGCCTTGCTTTTATGGATTTGTTCTCCTAACTGCTTCTGTGTTAATCCGCGACTTTTTCGGAGGGCTTTTAATCGTTCCCCCAAATCCTGCATGGCTAAAACCCCTGTCCTTCAATTTCTGTTATATTACCACGAGAAAGTCTAATAATTATGGGCTTTACTTTTTACAAAGCATAATTATAATGGTATATATAAATTGCCATTGCGTTAGTGGGAGCGACTATATTATTATGGATGAACAATTCACAATAAAACGACACAAAAAACAGACAAAATGGGTGAATGATATGTATCATTTGATTCTATGCGATGACGACGCTGATACCCTCGAAAGGATAAAGGAGCAGACCACGTACATCTTGTCCAATATGCAGATTAAGTTCAAAATATTTGCTTTTACTGCGTTTGAAGATATCAGTGAGTATATTATGAAACAATGTGATATTGCGATTCTGGACATTGACTTCTCCAAGCGACAGTATTGCGGGATCGATATTGCCAAAAAGCTTCGGGAAATCAAAAAGGACGCTGTAATTATTTTCGCTACAAACTTTATAGAATACGCACCGGAGGGCTATGAGGTTCGTGCCTTCCGATATGTTATGAAAAAGGATATTCGAGAAAAGCTCCCTGGCTATCTTAACGAGGCAGTTTCTTTACTAAAAAATGAAGGTGAAACCGTTAAATTACAGAATAATGGGGAAATCGTCAGCTATGCACTGAAGGATATTCTGTATATCGAGTCAAATCAACATACTGTTTATGTGCATCTGGTTCCGCCAAAGGGCCAAAAGGAAAAGTGCTACCAATTCTATGCATCAATTGGAAAACTTGAGAGAGAGCTAACGCCAAAAGGCTTCCTGCGCGTTCATAAAAGTTTTTTGGTAAATGTTATGCATATACAGAAGTATCAGTGTCAGAGCGTTCTCCTAGACAACGGAACCGTGCTGAATGCAAGTCCCGCCCGGTATTCGGGACAAAAGGAGCAGTATTTATTCTGGAAGGGAAAGATTCTGAATGATTGAGCTTATCAACGCAGTTTGGACTTTCCTGGAACTGCTCTGTTTGTTTATTGTTAGTGACAGTATGCTTAAACCAAGAGAAAATAAGCGGATTGTTGCGCTGGTTTTCTCGCTGGTTTTTGGGGGATGCTTTGGAATTTGCAACTTTTATACGGGCAGTCTACCATTGTCCTATTTAAGCATTCCTTTATGGACGCTATTGATTTGCGGCTGCTTTCACGTAAATGTCGCATATGTTATAATCAGCTTGGTCTATTTCTTGGGCTTATCCTTCATCACGGACACAATTGCCAGTGGATGCGTTTGCTTCTTTGCGGGTATTCAAATTGCAGAGCTGCCGAACCATGCATTTTTGTACATATCTACAGCAACAGCAAGCAAGGCAATTGAAGCATTTATTGCGTTCCTTTTCAACAAGATTTCCCGACAATTTCGAGGAACTCCCATCCATCTACGGTGGGTCTGCTTAGCAATGCTGTTCCCTGCAGTTAGTATTTTGATTTTGATGATACTCTTTGGCTCTGTATCCTTGGTAAAAGAAGCGCCATATGTAGCTTTGGAACTTGGTATAGCCATTGCGGCGGGCAATATTGGAATTGTGTATCTAATCTTTCAATTGGAGAAAAGTGTTCAGGCAAATCACCGCACGGCGCTCATGACACAGCAGATGGAACTTCAATCCGAAAGTATATCTGCCCTTGAACAAAATTATCGCAAGCAACGCAAAGCGACTCATGAATTCCTACACCATCTGGAAGTTTTAGACGGTCTGCTGGGGCAGATGCGAATTGATGATGCCGAAGCCTATATTCGGCAACTACAAGAACAGGAATCTGCAAGGATCTTTGCGATTAATTCCCACAATCCAATTATTGATGTCATCCTAAATCAAAAATTCCAGACTGCCCAGCAGGAATCGGTAGATATGCAGGTTAAAGTCAACGACCTCTCCAATATACCGCTGTCTACACAAGACTTGGCCATTCTTCTTTCCAATCTATTAGACAATGCAATAGAGGCATGTAAAGCAAACGATGGAGCCGAGCAAATCTTTTTCACAATGCTGGACGGTAACCCCATCACTTTAAGCATTGCAAATACGTCCAAACCGGTCAAAATTGTGAATGGTCACATTCCATCCACGAAGAAAGAGCCTGCTCACGGCTATGGACTGTTAAATGTACACGATATTCTCACGCAATTACATGCTGAGTATTCTATTCGGTATGAGGCCGGCTGGTTTCGCTTTACGGCCGAGATTCCCAAGGAATAGTTTAATGTGAATGCTGTCTCGTAAAGAGACAGCATTTTTACGTGTTCGTGACGACTTTTTGTCGGTTCGTGTCAAAATAAGTGAAATAACTGAGTCAGTATTCTAAAATATCTCTGGAAAGAGGGGATATGTGTTGCATAAAACATTAGAACGTTTCGTACAAAAGTATGAGCTTGTCCCTGCGGAGGATATGCCAGTCCTTGTTTACTCATTAGAAAAGGTAATCCTGAATTATGCGTCCCTTATCCCCATGCTGCTATTTGGAATTCTTGTGGCAGATTTATGGACTGCAATCGGTTTCCTTGGAGCGTTCTACTATCTACGAAGTATAACGAACGGCCTGCATGTTTCAACGCCGTTAAAATGCTTTGTTTATTCCCTCATCTTAGAGGCCCTGTGGCTGAGGTGCATCCCCATTATACTGGGCAGCGCCAAGTGGCCGTTTTTGGTAATACCTTCCGCATTGTGTGTGATTTGGTACTTAGCACCATTTAATCATCCCAACTTGCAATTGTCCAAAGAAGAGGTTTTGGCTGTGAAGCAATGTGCGCGCAAGCGGCTTGCGTGTTTGTCGTGTATTATATTTGGATGCCATTATTTGAAGCTGACAGAATTATGTAACGGGCTAATACTTGGGCTTGCGCTGGACGCGGCATTGCTGTGTATGGCATATATCAAAAACTGGAGGAATCATTATGGTCAAAAAGAAGCATGTGACAGTTGACGCTGTTGTAAAAAGGGTTGCCAAGAATCTTGTCGACGGTGAACGAGGCGAATGGCCGCCTAGATGCAGCACTCTTCTCTATCAGCCGGTGCGGCCAGTGAAAACCACCGAACAGAAAAAGGGCTAAATCTACAAGTTAGGGTATCAACAGCTTATACTCGCAGAGGATCTATCTTGGACTCAAATAGATAGTTCTCTGCGAGTTTTTTCAAAGTAGAAGATATTCTATCAATGGGTATGTAAATTACTGCATTCTCCCTTGCTTTAATAAAGAAAACATAGAAAGGGTATGTTACTATGTTATTCTACGATTGGATTGGAATTGCCTTCTCTGCTGTATTGCTTGTTCTTGCAATCATCTCTTCATGTTTGGCGGGGAGCATGAGGGCAAACACAAACGATATTATTATAGACTATTATATCCGGATAAATAGAAAATACATCCGTTCAAGTATTTGGTTCCTTGCCGCATTTTATTGGCTTACACTTTGCTCTATTTTTTCGACAATTGTTGTGATCTATTTGTGTGCATACCCAACTGCTGGGCAAGATACCAAAAGGGTTTTCTTATATTCGGTTATCTCTTTGTTTTGCACAATCGTCAATTTTGTGACAAACCCACGGGATATTTCTACAACTTATCGTAAATGCCATATTTTGTTTGATGAAGCAATTCTATGTGCACGAAATGGACACGATAATGATCCTACGTGGTCAGCATGCGAGAGAAGATACTTCTGCTTGTATCGAGTAGATCATATAACGGAAGAAATGCTTGCAAACGTAATTAAGTAAATTACATAAACGCTTGCCAACGTTCAAGGCTGGACGGCTAGCCAAAAGAACGAATTTTCCGTGAGTGGGCGCAGTTTAAAATCCACGAAGCTCCGTCCCTTTCGGGATCTGATAAATTGGCACACTATTTTAGAATGAAGAACTTCAGCAATTTGGGCTTGTTTAATACAAGATTTAAACAATCGACTCATTATGCAAAATGGAGCAGAATTCCTTAAGAGTTCTGCCCCATTTTTATAACGGAAATCTTTGATTTGTGTGTCAGTTGAAGAATGTAAGACCCACAAGTTATCGGTTAGCAATCCGCAAGTCTAATTATATTGTGCAGTTGGCCTCCGCAATATTGTTCAGCGAGTAAAATGGGCTCGCGCTGAGCATTCATCAATGCCATATTATTCTTAACGTACAGATGCCACTTTATATATCGAAAACCCAATTCTCAAATTAGATTTTCACCTTCAGGCTTTCAGACGCTCGCGGGCATCCCATACCCCAGAATGACGCGGCTCCCCAGAGAATACTGTTTCTGCCGACACATATCTTTGGAATTGCCCTCTACCGTATAGACTACGTTATTTTCTACCCGCTCCACAATTCCCACATGATCCGGCACACCATCCTGGGTTGCCCAGTCGAAGAAAATGAGCATCCCTGGCATCGGTTCCGCAGAGCCGTCCAGCCAGAGGCCGCGCTGCTGGAACCACTGCATTCCAAAGACGCAGCCGGAGAATTTTGGATAAGCACCGCTGTCCAGATAGCCGCACTGGTCGGCACACCAGCTGACAAAGCAGGCGCACCATTCCACACGACTGGTAAAGCCGTACCAGATCCAATAGGGTTCGCCGCCCACATTGCCTATCTGGGTCAGTGCCACATCTACAATGGCGTCCCCATCTTCCGGGGTATAGAACACCTTGCCGATTGGGTAGTACCGCAGCACATGGGGGACATACTGCTTGTCCCCGTAGCTGTTCCAACCCATTTGTTCTGCCATCTTCATGGAAAACTCAACGGCGTTGGCACGGGAGTATTCACCGTATTTCTGCAAGGCCCACGTGATGTAACCGCTGCCGAAGTTATAGCCTTGGAGCGCAAGCTGAATATGTTCCAGATCAATGGGGCTTTCGGCTCCTGCCGTCTGTAAACAGTCCGCCAGATTCTGGATGCCTGCTGCAATGGAATACTCCGGGTCAGTGATACCTCCGGGCGTTCTGGGGTACTGTGTATTGTGCCCGCATTCGGAGGCTTGCATGGGGTCATTTCCTCTGCCGCCGGATTCCTGCATCATGACGGCCTGAATCAGCAGAACATAATCCGGAATACCATATTGCTTGGCGTATTTGCGGATGACTGGCTCATAGGCTTCCACCTCTGCACTGAGGGGCAGGGTTTCCATGGAATCATCTTGACTTCCAAAGATGGCAGCGCCGCAGCCAATCAGGACGACAATTACGATCACAAGAACAGCCGCAACACCGCCTGCGCCAATGGCGGCGTAAAGCGCCTTTACCGCATCTGCCGCAGAGCGTGCCAGCTTGGCCGTCAGCTCTGCGGCCTTTTTTGCAGCCAGTGCAGCCCGGCGTCCAGCGGTGGCTGCGGCATGAACACTTTTTTGCGCAGCAGCGGTGGTGGCCTTTTGGGCTTTCTGGGCAGCATGTTTTGCGGTTGTGTCGGACACTTTCTTTGCGGCTCTCTCGGAGGTCTTGATCGGAACGGAAGAATTCCTAGTACGAATGGGCAGGTCGGATTTCTTCCTGATCGGGATTTCCTTTTTCGTGGGGGTATCACCCGGAGAAAAAGAAGTGTTATGGAAACCATTTGAGACTTGCGCAGATTCAGTTACGACGGTGCCAGATGCTTTTGAAGTACAGGGGCTTGCTTGAGTGGCTTCCACCTGTTGGGAGAAGTGGGTACGCTCGAATCCCAGTTCCTCCTCCTTCTGCTGCTTTTTCCGACCAATAATGTCCTGCGCAGCAGCTTTTCGCGCCGCCTGTTGTGCGGGAGAGATGCCGGATTCGGCTGCGGAATTGTCCGTTACATGCTCCCGTGTGCGGATGGAGGCAGTATCTTGCGTAGCTCTGCCGCGTACTTCCCGACGATTTTGGAAAACCTCCCGTGCGACTTCCTGCCGACCGGCGTTTTCCGCGGACACTGTGGATTTCGGGGTGCTGTCACGGTGGCGAACAGAGCGAATTTCATGCTGCAATAATGACCCTGCATCCCGAACGGTATCCTCCGCCGTCCGGGAGACTTTTTCCTCTGCATAATTGCTGGGGGATTCCGATTGCTCTGACTGCCGGTGAACTGCTTGTTCCTGTTTGGCGCGGACAAAACCGCGCTGCATCTGCTGTTGGGCAGTGTTCAATACCGGCTGACTTTTATGTTTCGTCTTAATTTCCGGCATAGCTTGCCCTCCAATCAGGACTGACCGGCGAACCGCCCTTCACCGGGGCGGGTGGTCATAAGCTGGTAGAGCTTGGTATTTTTCGGAAAACGGTTGATGAAAGGGACCAGGGCACTGCCGTATTTGATAAGACCGGAACCGGCTTCCACATTGGTGATGTAGTTCATCTGCTCGTTGGAAATGTTCAGGAGCCTGCCCAGCTTTTCCCGGTCAGATGCCGCCTGATTCAGCATGACGATGAATTCGGAGTTAGACAGCATGGTGCTGGCCTGCACGGAATCCAGCAAATATTCCACATTCTGGGTAATGGCCGTTGGGAAGGCGTTGCGCTTTCGGAACTGCCGCCATGCGGAGTTGAAAAAGGCAGCGGAGAACTCATTTTCAAAAACCACATGGAACTCGTCAATGAATACATGGGTCCGCTTGCCCTTCTTCCAGTTCTGAGTCACACGGTTCAGCATGGTGTCCGTAATGACCAGCAGGCCGGTGGGCTCCAGCTGCGCGCCCAGACCGTGAATGTCGAATACCACCACGCGCTTGTCCAGATCCACATTACTCTGCTTGCCGAAGATGTCCAGAGAGCCGGTGGTGTACAGTTCCAGAGAAAGGGCGATCTGTTTGGCCTCCGGTTCCGGCTGCTCCAGCAGGGTGTCCCGCAGGGTGCAGAGGGTGGGAACGGTGCCGGAAAAAGCGGCATTGCGGTAGACCATGGTAATACACCGGTCAATGATGGACTTGTGCTGGGGGCCGACACCCTTCTTGTCGATCTGCTCGATCAGGGACATGATGAACTCGGACTTGACCACAATGGGGTTGTTCTCTCCGTAGCCATCCACCATGTACATGGCGTTGAGCCGGTCATGCCCACCTGCGGAAATGTGGATCACGGAACCCATATCCCCCATGGCCTCCACCAAAGGGGCGTACTCCCCTTCGGGATCGCAGACCAGAATATCGTCCTCGGTGTTCAGCATCAGGAAGGTCATCAGCTCCTTGGCAGAGAAGGATTTGCCGGAGCCTGGGACACCCAGCAGGAATGCGGACTGGTTCAGCAGATTCTCCTTGTTGCACATGATGAGGTTGTGGGAGATGGCGTTTTCTCCGAAGTAGATACCGCCCTTGTCCATGATCTCCTGAACCTTAAAGGGCATGAACACCGCAAGGCTTTCCGTGGTCAGAGTGCGGAAGGCGTTGAGCTTCCGGGTGCCAATGGGAAGCACGGTGTTCAATCCGTCCATTTGCTGATATTTGAGAACCGCCATCTGGCACATCCGTTTTCTTGCTGTGGAGAGAATGGCATCCGTATCCGCGTCCAGCTGCTCTTTGGTGTCGGCGGTAATGACCATGGTCAGGATGCCGAAGATCATCCGCTGGTCACGGGTGGTCAGGTCGTCCAGAAACTCCTTGCTTTCCTTTCGCTGCAATTCCATATCATAGGGGACAACAGCGGAGAAATTATTGTTGCTGTTCTGGCGGCGCTGCCAGTTGGTTATGTTTGTCTCCACACCGAGAAGCCGGTTTTCCACCTCTCGCACAGCCTCGTCTGTGGGAATGGGTACCATGTCAATGGAGAGCATCATGTCCCGGTTCAAGTCCGTCAACTCGGATACGAAATCATCCTGAATGTAGCTGGCGTAGTCCTTGAGGTACAGTACCCTGGCGTACCGTTTCCCGATCTGGAGATAGTCGCTGTGCCGTTCCATGGAATCCGGGCAGATGTAGTCCCGGAAGCTGTGACCCTTTCTGGCAGAATCCCGGAGAGAGAAGCGGAACTCATTTTCTTCTCCCCTGCGGTAGAAGCGGTGAAGAATTTGCAGCCGTTCCATGGCGTTCATGGGGCCGCAGGTGGAGCCAAGGGCGGCGAAGTGGGCAGAAAGGTCTGCTTCCACACGGGCAAAGAAGCTCCGGGCGGCATCCACATCCTTTTTGCGGACGGAAACTGTCAAAAATTTCTCCTGGATAATACCGTTGCCATTGGTGGCCTTGTCCAGAAGCATCTGGTTGTATTCCTCCCGGTAGTCGTCCAGGCCGTCCCACTGCATGGGCATGAGGATGGACTTTTCAAAATTGATCTGGCTCATCTTATGGTTGAAGATGGTGATTTTTGTGGTAGCTCCGCAATCCAGACTGTTGATAAGGGCAGAGTAGCCCCGGAACATCTTTTCTTTGTCCGGCTCCGAGGCCACCTGATAATTGATGTCCGTGAAGCGGAAGGTTTTTGCGTACCGCCCACCAGTGAGGAAGATCCCGTCCTCCCAGATTTTCTGAATGGGGATCACGTCCTGGACACGTCGGGGAATGACATATTTCTCCCGGTCCTGTCGCACCAAAGTACGAATGGATTTCATCATTTCTTATACGCCTCCTTTTCGTGGTTAGAGATGGTGTTCTCCAACAGCTTGTAGTAGAGATTGTCCGGCTCAGAAATAAGCCGCTTTGGATCCAGCAATTCCGAACGAATCCAGGCCCAGGCCAATTGCTCGGCGGTCATGCCGTGGTAGTTGACAAAGCCCATGGCCGCAAAGGGTGCGGCTCCCAGAATACACATCCAGCTGACGGTTTCCGTGCCCACATAGGGCTTTAGCAGAAAGTACAGTCCCACGGCAACCAGCATTGCCGCCAGCGAGAAACCGCACTGCCGCATGGAGAGGCCAAAGAACATGGATTCACTGTAGGACTGGATCTCTTTGTTGATTTTTACTTCCAATGGTTTCCTCCTTGTTTTGTGTAAAAGAATAACGCCTCCCGATTGGAAGGCTTTGAATTGCAACTAGGGAACTTTTTGATGAAATAGCGGTGAAAAAGTTCCCTAGATTGAAATGCCATTTTACAGCCCCATCATCTCCCGCACGACCCTGTCTGCCATTTTCACAGAGCCAACCAGGATCAGCATATTGAAGATCAGTTCTCCAATGTAGCTCCACACCATCGTAGCAGCTGCCGCTCCGGCATCCACCACCGGGGGCGAGGACGCAAAGGCGGAGAAAATCACGCAGGCCAGCACAATGACGGCCCCTTCCAGACAGACGGAGGCGTAGCTTTTGAGAAAGCTCTTGCCAATGCTCTGTGTGGGTTCCCCGGCAAAGGTGGACAGGGGAATGGGGGCAATGGCTGTATACATGAACATTTTGAAGAAGCGCCCGTAGACGCTCAGGATCATCTGAAATGACAGTACCCAGATGAACAGCCCGCCGATCAACGTGACCGCCCACAATGGAATGGATTCAAAGAACCCGCAGTCCTCAATGGCCGAGACAATTTCAGATGGCAGTACCGCGGACTGTGGCTGGCCAAAGCCCGCCGCCTGCATAATGGTGGAGATCACACCCTGCACAATGTCCAATAGTGCCAGCATCAAATCCATGCCATAGGAGATCACGCCCTTAGCAAGGGAAAAGCGCACGAACAGCCGCAATGCGTGTTCCGGGCGTTTGACTTCTGTCAAAGAACCGCAAGTTTTCATAACACCGATCACAAAAAACAGCACCAGCAGGGCATAACCTATGGCCTGCAAGGCACCGTGGATGCTGGATACCACATTCCAGAGGGTGCCGCCCTTGAAGTTGGTGGGGGACTGCGTAATGAGCTGCCAGATTTCGCTTAACTTGTCATTCCAGACATTCAGGGCTTTTTCCAGGTTTTGTACGACCCAGTTGTCTGACATTTTCTATTTCCTCCTGTATTGAGTTTGACATTTAATCACTTATGACATATAATATCTTTCAAAGGGGTGTTTTTTATGGTTAAATCAGAAAAAGAGGCATTATTCCACATCTATCATGAAGAAAGTCTGTACGAATTAGGGCAAATCACGAAAGATGTACTTAGAGAGAAGTTGGACTATTTCATTAGGGTTCTGGCTGACTATGATTACTCAAATGCAGAGATTCAGTGTTTAAGAGTAAACAAAAGATATGGCTTCTCACTTGAAATATGAGCCCCATGAGCGGGCAGCAAGGATGCTTCCTTGCTGCCCGCTCACCATTTAACCCACGATCAGATCCAGAATTTCCTTGGCAAAGGTGATAATAATGCCGCCAGCCAGAGTCAGAAAGCCGTTGCTCCGCTGAGAAGGATCATGAGACTGCAAGGAGAGGCCCACCTGAACAATGCCCCAACCCAGCAGGATAAGACCCACGGCACGGATCAGGCCAAAGATAAAGGTACTCAGGTTGTTGACCACCGTCAGCGGGTCGCCTGCGGCATAGGCGGGCATGGTCAAGCCCAGAATCATAGCCCCGGTGAGAACGGCGCAGCTGTAACGCCGGAAGCCCTTGCGGACATTTTCGGGCATGGGCAGGGGCTTAGAAGTACGACGGGTGGTGGGATGAATGATGTTGTTGATGATGTTTTTCATAAATTTCCTCCTGATGATTAGAATTTTGATTTTGGTTATTTCCCTGTGCTTTCCTGCGCATAAAGTCATAGACTTCCTCCTCGGTAAGGACGACATAGTCCCCGGTGCCGGTGTCCACGGAAGCAGCCTGTTTCAGCTTTTCCAGATTAATGGAAACAGCGGCAACGCTCAACGGGTCTGTGCCGTGCTGGTAGGCCACAGCCTTTCCATCTGTGGTGAGGGCCACATCGGGGTGCTTGAGGATGTTGTATTTCAGATCCTTCACAGGGCGTTCGCCCCGAATAAAAAGAAGCGCGTAGCGGTTGTCCAGCATACGCACTTCATCCGGGGTCATCAGCTCCCGCCCGGCAGTCTGAAAGTTGGTGGTGTAGCTTCCGCTGCGGCCTTTGGATTGGCCGTAGGTGTTGGTGTCGATGGTCTGTTTTCCCAGCAGCTTGGACACATACTCGTGGGTGGATTGCTCATTGCCGCCTAAGTATAGGAAGGTATCGCAGTTGCCTACGATGCTTTCCCATTGCTTATCAAAGAGTGCTTTCAGCTGGGCCAGATTCTGGAGGATGATGCTGACAGAAATTTCACGGCTTCGCATGGTGGCAAGAAGCTTGTCGAAATCATCCGGCAAGGCCACGTTGGCAAATTCGTCCATGACAAAGTGGACATGGACCGGCAGCCGCCCGCCATGCTCAAAGTCCGCCTTTCGGTAGAGCTGCTGGAACAGCTGGGTGTAGAGCATACCGACGATGAAGTTGTAGGAGCTGTCGCTGTCTGGGATCACCGCAAAGACGGCGGTTTTCCGTTCTCCAATTTCTCCAAGCTCCATTTCATCCGTCTGGGTGATTCCCGCCAGAGAAGTCAGATTGAACTTCTCCAGATGGGAGATCAGAGTGATCTGAATTGATTTCAGGGTCTTGCCGCTGCCGGAGTGATAGCCTTTGTAGTATCGCACGGCGATATGCTCCGGGTTTTTCCGCTCCAACCGCTCGAACAGCTCGTCCAGAGTGGAGACATATTCCTCGTTGTCCTCCTTCACATCTCCGGCCCGGATCATGTCCATGACCATGGGAAAGTTCTGTTCCTCCGGGGGCGCCTCGTAGTGGAGATAGGAGATAAGTGCTTTTAAGAGCATAGCTGCCATGTCCTCCCAGAAGTGGTCGGAGGATTTGCTGTCCTTGGGGGTGGTGTTCTTCATGATGTTGGTGGCAAGCCGCTGAATGTCATCGTCGTCCCGGAGATACACAAAGGGATTGTAGCAATGGCTCCGTTCCGGGTTAATTAAATCCAAAACCTTAATGACATAGCCCTTTTCCTCCAGAAGATGGCCAGTATCCCGCAGCAGTTCACCCTTGGGGTCTAGGATTACGAAGGAGGTGTTGGCCTGCATGATATTCGGCTTCGCGTAATAGCGAGTCTTGCCGGCACCGGAACCACCGCAAATCAGGACATTTAAGTTTCGACGGTGCTTCCTGCCGTCCAGACCCAACGCCATTTGCTGTGTCAGCAGCTTATTGGCGTTCCCGCTCTGCTGGTAACGTTTGGCGATAGAGAGGGGATTCCCCCACCGGGCAGAACCCTGTTCTTCCCGCCGCCTGTAGACGCGTTCGTTGGAGACATAGATGCCAATACCAAGGCCATAGAGCATGAGGAAGATCAGCAGCGTTTTGAGGCTCTTGTCACACCAGACGATATGAAAGGGATTTTCCAGCGCCGTGCCGAAGCCCTCCAGCAGCGTTCCCAGACCGCCCTCCAATAGAGGAGCTGCCAGTAATGCCAGCCAGACGACAGGGATGATACCGCAGACATAGAGAACGCAGTTCTGCCGGGATAGCTTATCGTTCACGGTCAAACTTCCTTTTGAGCTTTTTCTCCGGCGCGTCAATGACCTTGATCAGCAGGGCGTTGATGTCCTCCGTGGGCTTGCCCTCCCGGATCAGGTCATTGCGGAAGGCGTTAAGGCCATTGACCATGAGCCGCTGCTCATAGTCGCTGACCTGAATCAGATGCTGTACTTCTGCCATACGCGCCTCCTTTACCGGGCATCGTCCCGCTGCCTGCTCCCGTGGCTTTTGGCATCCAGAAAACGGAACATATCTGCGGAGATCTGATTGGCGGCGGTGCGGATTGCTTTCAGCTCCTCCCGCAGCTGTTTCGGCTCCATCTCCGCGTACTCCTTGGGCAGCTGGGCGACGGCAAGACTTTTTCCGTCGATCCCATTGCGCTGGCAGAGAATATTGCCGACACACTGAGCAAGGAATGTATTGTCCTCCCGGCTGTAGTTCCCGGTGTCCAGATAGGCGTGGGCAAGCTCCTGAGCAACGCCCCGGAACACATCCTCCATGGACTGCCCTCGCAGAACAAAGACAGTTTTTTCCTGGGGACTGTAGAGGGCACTCTGCCCATCCGGCAGCTCGTCCCGGAAGTCTACCTTGCAGGGAGCGTAGCACACCATGGCATTGAGAAGCTGCCGGATGTCAGGATTCGCCACCCGTTCGGGAACAGGAGACAACATGGTCTGGGAAATATCAAAGACACGCTTGACGTTGATGCCGACACCTTTGGAGCCGTCCTTGCGGGTGTAGGAATTTCCGGGTTCCATAAGGAGAATACCGGATTCTCCTTTGCGGATATAACCTCCCCGGCCACGCCAGAAGTTGGCCTCTCCCAGATCGGTAGCATCCGGTTTTTGGGCAGCGACCAACAGAGCATTGCTGACGGAATACCGCTCGAATTTGGACTGCACATCTAAGTAGGTCTGAAAAGCCTTTCCATCTGTGCCGACTTTTTTCAGAGCGTCATCCACCATGGCATATGCCGATTCCCGATCCTGCTGCTTGCGGCTGGCCCATTCCTCCTTGTCAAAAAATTCGTTCATTTCATCGTTCCTTTCCTTTCGTGATTTTCTCCACTACCTTGTCGGCAATGGTATTCTGCGGATTGTCTAGTTGACTAAACCGCTTCTGCCGAATCTGCTTCATCGCTTCACGAACAGAGGGACGACTGTCAGAAAATATTTCTTTGCCCCGTCTGTTCGGCAATGTACTCTCGGACGGACGTTCGGCCTCGGTCCGTCCGGTCTGAGGGTTTTCCTCCACAATGTGTTTCTCCGGGTCCTCACCAAACAGTTCCTTCACGAAATCATCGTTATGGGGCTTGTCGGAACCGGGGCGCACATCCGCGTCCTCCTCGGTGCGGGCCTTATCCTGCTGCTTGACAAGCTCTGTTTTCAGAGATGCCAAATCTACAGTGGCAAGACCGAACCGGGTAAAGATGCGGTTGACCTTGGCGGCGTCCTCTGCCCGAACCATGATGTCCGTAATGCCGTCGGTGGCGTTCTTGTCCTTGAGGACGCAATAGAGAACGCCGTACTTCTTGGCCTCCTCGCAGAATTTCTGAAGATCCCCGTCCTTGACGGCGAACACTTTCAGTTCCTTGCCGGAGCGGAGCATATTGGTCAGACGGATTTTGCCTTTGGTTTTCTTCTGGTCTTTCAGAATGGCGTAAATCATGATCGCCAACTGCTTGGCGGTGGAGCCGGACAATTTTGCCGCGACCTCAACCCCGTTCAAGCTCAGACGGACGACCTGATCTGCCGCCTCGCCGGAATAGCTCATGCTGTTCTTCCTCCTTTCTTTCAATTTCCTGTTCCTGCCGTAATTGCTCCAGATTCCGCTCCATCAGAGCGGAACGGGCTTCGATTCCGTCACATAATTTCACCTCCTGACGCAGTGTTTTTATCTCAGAGGATACCTCCTTGATACGGGATTTAAGGCTTTCTACCGCAGGGGCATCCTCCTTGCGGGTAGCTGCCCGAAGCTGGCTGCGGAGTGCGTTGCGCTCCTGCTCCAGTTCGGAAATTCTGCCTGTGGATTTTTCCTTGTGGGATTCCAGTTCTGCGGCGGTACCGTATTTGTGCTTGGCAAGGAAGCGGGTCTGCGCATCCAGCTTGTCCAGAAGGATCAGGTCCTGCCGCATAGAAAAAGGCATCCGTTTCACGGATGCCGGATGCTTTTGGATGATGCGCAGCTCATAGCAGTAGCGCAGATACAGGGCGTAAATGCCCTTGGCTTTGGGATAAGGAATAAAGGGGTTGCGCTGCTTTGCCATCCGGTCCGCCTCTGGGAATGGAGTCTGCCGTCGTACATTGTCGTAAACCCGGTCCAGAATTTCGGTCAGAGAATACCCAGGCCCCAGCCGGTGGAAGCGAAAGTAGCCTTTTGCACCAGGGGGCTTTAACGCCGGATATTTGAGGGGCTGCCCATTCGGGGTGCGAGTTTTGAAGGTGTAGCCCATGGCCTGCATGGCTTCCTGAAAATTCCGCTGGGTGGTGGAGGCCAGAATGGCACGGTCAATGTCGGAGCGGATGACGCCGCGCAGGGTGGGCTTGCCCTCTTTTTCGGCGGCCCATTCGTTGTAGGTCATGCCCCGGCCTTTGGGATTCCGAATCACGGACAAACCATATTCCTTGCAGAGCGCGTCAGACGCTCGCTGCATTTCCTTATAATCCTGTTTGGTGCGGTGGTACTTGATGCCGTCTACAAAGGACACCGTGTTGATGACAAAATGGGAATGCAGATGGTTAGCACGATCCAAATGAGTTGCAACAAGCACTTGATAGCGGTCTCCCCAAAGCTGCCGCGCCAGCTTGACCCCGATCTCATGGGCAAGCTCCGGCGTAGCTTCTCCGGGGGCGAAGGACTGGTAGCCGTGGTAGGCAATGACACCATCCTCTTTCCCGTAGAATTTCTTGATCTTCTGCATCTCCATTTTTGCGGTACGGGGATTGCAGTTGATACCGGACACAAACCGCTGAACAACTTCCTCACCGTCCCGCACTTGGGGTCGGCTGGTCTTGCGCTGCTGGATGGCATAGTCAATGACATCGGACAGGTCGCCGTCACCGGTGGAAACGGCGGTGGTTTTCTCCGCGTTTTCCACATAGTCCAGAACCTTCCCAACGCTGCCATGAACACGCCAGATGGATGTAACGGCCATGGGTCAGCGCTCCATAGGCACGGGATCAAGGACTGCTGACAGGATTTTCTGTACGGCATCCTCAAACAGACGCACACCGTCGTCATAGTGCTTGGCATCGATGGCATTTAGAGCGTGGGCTTTCATGGCGATTTGGTTGAGGTTGTTCCCAATGTAATGCAGTTCCCGCATCATGGAGAAGAAATCAGGGGGCGGAGCTTCTTTGGGAACAACACCGTTGATAAGCTGCCGCAGATAGGCGGCAACAGACAGGCGGCTGCGCCTTGCTTTTTCTTGGAGATTCCGGGCTTCCGCTTTGTTCAGCCACAACTGGATTTTGACGTTTCGATTGCGAATAGATTTCACTCCTTGCTGATTCAGGTACAGGGGTATCAGGGGTTCCCCCTGACAAGCTGCCTTTGTGGGAGTACAAAGGCGATGCTTGCTCCATAAAAGACAAACCTCCTATTGATAGTTCTTTTTATGACCGGGCCGAAGAAACAGCCATGCCTCCCGCCTCTCCTGCATACATTCGTCGTAATGGGACTGGTACAACTGTTCTCTCAGCCATCGCTTTTCCTCCGGGGAAATAGGGGTAGTCCTTGGCTTGCCGCAGCCACAGGACGCTGTGGATTTTGTGTTCAAATGGGCATCACCTCCTGTAATTTGGGTATAGAAAAGCACCACCCTTTCGGGCGGCGCGGTGGCAGCAATTTCAGAAAATGGCACTTTTCTGAAATTACGCATGTGAAATTGTTCCTGATATTTCATTTTAATATAGAAGCCGCTGCCCCAGCTATGCAAACATGCCGGGACAGCAGCTCCTAATTCAATGGGCAGCCTATTTCTCAAGGCTTTTGGGGTCAAGCAGAAAATCATAGATGTTCAGTGTCAGGATTCCATATTCATCATAATACGGCGGCACCACATCTTTTGTGACGATGATTTTCTTGAAGGAATCGTCGATCTTGCGAAAAGGCCGGATCTCCTGTGTCCGCTTGGCTTCATCCGGGAGAGAGTAGGCCGACTGAATGTAATAGCGGGAGGAACCGAGGTTGCACACGAAGTCTACCTCCAGCTGTTTCCGGGTGACTTTTCCTTCGGCATCTTTTTCCGCAATCGGTACAACGCCGACATCCACATGGTAGCCCCGCATACGCAGTTCATTGTAAATCACATTTTCCATAGAATGGGTCTGCTCAAACTGGCGGAAGTTAATACGGGCGTTGCGAAGACCAAGGTCAGAAAAATAGTATTTCTTAGGGGTTTCGATGTATGCTTTCCCACGAATGTCATAACGCTGCGCAGACTCGATCAGAAAAGAATCCTCGAAAAAGGTAAGGTATTTCTGAATGGTTGCCGAAGTGATTCTTGACTTCTTTGCGGTTTTGAAAGTGTTCTTCAGCTTCTCGGGATTTGTCAGGGAACCGATGGCAGAAGAAAGAATGTTCAGTAGATCCTCTAATTCTCCGACATTTCGCACACGGTTGCGGCGACAGATGTCCCGGATATAGATTTCACTGAACAGGTTTTCCAGAGCGGCAGCCTTATCGTTGGCATTATCCCGAAGGACTACCAGCGGAATCCCGCCGTAAAGCATATACTCTGAAAGCCCTGCGTACTTATCTCCATGGTAAACAGACATGAACTCCGAAAAGCTCAGCGGATACATATGGATTTCGTCTCCGCGGCCGGCAAATTCTGTGGCAATGTCTTTTGAAAGGAGTTTTGCGTTGCTCCCGGTCACAAAAATGTCCATATTCTCTTTGCGCAAATATCCGTTCAGTACCGCCTCAAAGCAATCCAACATCTGGATTTCATCCAGCAGCAGATAGTACATTCCGTCATCTGCTACTTTGGCGCGGATATATGCGGTAAATTTCTCTGGGTCAGCACCTCGTTTTTCCCTGTTCATCTGAATCAGGCTTTCGCCAATCAGGTGAAGATCATCTGCCGAATCAAAAGCGAAGCGGATGATATGGTCTGTATCCACGCCGGATTCCAGCAGGTGATGGTAAAACAGATTGTTCAGTAGAAAGGATTTGCCGCATCTTCGGATACCGGTGACGACCTTAATGAGACCGTTGTGCTTCCGTTTGATCAGTTTTTCCAAATAGAAATCTCTGCGAATTTCCATATAGGCTCTCCTTTACAATAGATTTTTGCAACCTGATACAATTTTCTGCTTTATTATAGCAGGCAGCAGCCACGAAATCAATCGTATTGGCGCTAATAAAGAAAAGATTTTTGCAACCTTTCGCATTTTTCTATTCTAAATAGGCTTCGCAGAAATTCTCGGATTATCCCAAATGGAATTACCGGTCACGGTCTTTGGGCTTATATGGCACGGATTCAATGCCGTCTCTTGTGCGAAAGAACCGTTCCGGGAGACGGTATTTTTCCAGATACCGCTTCTGCTGTTCCTCGGAAAGACTGCCGAAGGATTCTTTGCGGCAATCGCAGATGAAGAACGTACCGGCAATGATGTCCACAATCTCATTGGTATCTTCGTCCCGGATGGCGCGGTTCAGGGGCAGACCGTTGATTTTCCCCTCGTCATTACAGACAATGCAGACCTGCTCCTCGAAGGGGTAATAGGCTTCAATGCTGCCGCCTACGGTCTGCTGCATGGCGTCCAGAGAAGTGCCGACTTCCGCGATCCGTGCCGTCTTTCCGGGTTCCACCAAAACCACTTGGATGGTAGGACCCCGGACGGCGTCGGCGGCAAGCTCCGGCTGAAAAGGAATTTCCTTGAATCCAAAGCTGTCACAGAAATAGAATCCCGGCGTAATACCGGCGGCATCCTCCACCTCCACAACATCCGAGACGGAGAGGCTGTGTCCCCGGAAGCCCTCCGGCCTGCGAGAATTAAAGAGGGTAAATACATCCTCCAGATTCCGGCATTTCACATCGCCGGAGTAGACCTTATCGTAGGCGGCACTGTCCGGCTCCGCAGAATGCAGAATCCGACGAGCGGTGTCCAGACACAGGAATTTAAGCTGCTTCGGGTCCCGGTCTGTGTTGATCTGATAAATATTGATTTTCAACGGCAAAAATCCTCCTTTCGCTTCAATCCAATCCTGATTTTGAGCTGATCATTAACATCCTTGCCGCACTTGGGCGGCTCGTCCCAAATCTCGTACCTGTCACGCAGACCACCGACAATTCCGGCCACCGCGCCCCGGCCAACGACATCGTTGTCCAGATGGAGCCGAAGTGTCCGAATCTCCGGGTGATCCGCCAGATACCGGGACAGAGCAACCGGCACTACATCTTCCCGTTTGGTGACAAATACCCCGGCAAGGGACAGCAGATGATCCTCATGCCAGTTCTTTCCCTCGAACAGCTCCATGGTGGCGTAGCTCAAAGCGTCAATGGCAGACTCGAAGACATGAACGGTTCGGCTCTTGCCGGGAATGGAGAAGGAGTAGTGCTTGTCGCTGCCGGACAGCTCCCCTTTGTAGTCCCCAACGGTTCCCCGGACATTGCCATAGCGGGGAACACCATCCTTGTCGTATCCCAGAAACACGGCGCTGTGGTATTTCCGGGATTCAAAGAGCAGATCATTTTCCAGACAGTAGCGGATAATGACGTCGTGGATACCGCGGCCTTTCAGATAGCGGAGCACGGTGTCCGCGTTGCCGTTCCGCTCAGGGAGCAGCAGCCTTTTTGATTCTGCCTTGGGAGCCGGTGCGGGGATCGTCTTAGGCAGGGGTGCGCCATGAATGATCTCCATAGCCTCCATAAAAGAATAGCCCTTGACCTTCACAAGATAGTCAAGGGCTGTTTTGCCGCCTGTTTGCCGGGAGAACCAGTGCCATTTCCCGTTGCTGATTTTGAGGGAATCGTGGTCTCTGGTGCAGTAGGTATCGCCGGATACCTTTACCAGCTGATCCGGCTCATAGATTTGAAGATATGTCAGCAAATCCAGCTGTTTTGCCTGCTGAATATCCTCCGGGGTGAAGTATGCCATGGACTATCGCTCCTCCCGGTGGGGTTTTGCCTTTTCCGCCTGAATGACCGTATTGGCGCGATTGTCGACAACAGACCAAAGCTCCTCCATATGCGAGCTTTCATATTTCTCCCATGCCCGAAAAACATCGCTCAGGGGACAAGGGGATTTCAGGAGTGCCTGACACTGTTTGTCCGTCAGGTCGTTGTACTCCAGAGACAGCAAAATGTCTTCTCTGGTGGTGTACGCATAGGCACTGTTCAGAATTTCCTCCGGAGGCAGCGACAGAAGATGCTGCCGGTAATGCTCCTGTTCGTCAAACATCTTTTGGTAGAGACGTGTGTTTAATTCCTGATTCGTAATGAGAACCAGCCTCCTTTCATTTTTTAGGTATAGAAACGCACCCGCTGTGCGAAGCAGGTGTGTTTCGTATGGAATGTTTTTGCTTATAGAGCTTCAATAAGAGGGCGTTTACGTCCTCCGTGGGCAGCCCTTTGGCAATGAGCGTATTGCGGAACCGGAGGAGCGCGTATTTGGCAAGGCGCAGCTCAGAATCACTCAGGGTTACATAACGCATTTTCTTTTTGGCAAACAACATAATGGACAACTCCTTTTTCTTCCATTATATCGCATTTCCAGAAAGCAGGCAAATGTGCGAAGTGTTTACCGTTCCAAATTACGGGATTCCCGCTGGGGCTGGATTTCGCCTTCATCCTGCACACCGTCCACGATCTCATTTTCCCGCTTGTCCATATTCAGCAGGATATTCAGATGATCCAGACGGGCGGATTTTTCTTTCAGCTCGGCCTCTCTGGAAAAAGGCTTCGCAACCTCCTGTTTGGCGTTCTCAACCTGAATTTCCAGATTTTTCAGCTTCTCCTTGTATTCGATCTGTTGTGTCGGCATACTTTCCAGCAGGTTATCTATGCGCTGGATGTTGCCAAAAACATCCGTACCCAGACTAACTTTGTAGGTCAACGCACCCTGCAAGGAAATCTTGAACAGCTTTTCAAAGCTGTCAAAGCAGAGTGTCATCTGAAAACCGCGGTAGGAGCCAAGAGGAATGGGATTGGTGCCGGTCATGGTATTGCAGGCATCCAGAAGGGCAGTACCGGCAGCTTTCTTCTCCGTGAGGGTATGACCGTCTATCACCATGGGGCTGAAACCGTCCTTGTTTGGACGCGTGTTCTCTTTGAGCAGTACCATATCTGACCGGAGGCCATCTATCATCTGCCGCGTGGATGCGATTTGCATAGGGAAGCTGTGAATGAGCTTATCTTCCAGCGCGTACCGTTGGCTCATGTGGTTCGAGCGCAGGAGCTTCAGCTTCTGCACCTCAATATCTAAGTCCATTTTCTCCTTGATTTGAGGATTGCCGGAACACAGCGCCTTGATCTCGGCGTAACTCAGAGCGGTTTCGTCAATGTCCTCCGCGCTGCGCACCGGGGATTTGGAGGTCATGATCTGGCCGATGAACTTCTGCTTGCCCTCCACCAGCTGATACAGATAGCTGTCAAAGGTGTTCTCCGTTACATAGGTGTAGATGTCTACCTTTGGGTTTTCATTGCCCTGACGGATAATGCGCCCCTCCCGCTGTTGCAAATCGGATGGCCGCCATGATAGCGATAGGTAAGGTCTGAGCGGTGCGCTAGCACCGCTTTCCACCTTTTCCC
>ENA-ORRN01000320-ORRN01000320.1-human-gut-metagenome-genome-assembly--contig:-NODE-320-length-39216-cov-7.437553_pt1 | contig 39216 bp, 40 predicted proteins | sample MGYA00242174_ERZ509132 | MGnify/ENA primary metagenome ERZ509132 (study PRJEB26280, sample SAMEA2338671) | human gut metagenome | biome: human gut; feature: human-associated habitat; material: faeces... | reverse complement strand
TTCCGCTCGGCTTTAACGCCGCAGAGGCTCAGCTCGCTGATGATCTCCGACATACTAAGCCCATGCTCATCATCGGTTTTCTCCTGCATGAGCCGGGCAAGATAGATCAGCTTCAATTTCTGATTTTGAGATTTCGCCATAATGGATCTCCTTCCGTCATTCCTATACCGTTTTCCTGTTTATTAACTTGCTTCCTTCATCCGCATTCTTCCGAGCAGGCGCTGCAGCAAAGTTCTTTCTTTCGGGGTATCCGACGGCAGCGACTTGATTTGCTTATACAAAAATTCGCCTTCTTTTCCGAGTATATTCTTCATGAGCAGGCAAACCTTATCCCATGTTTCAATTACAGAAGGCTCCATAACGACCCCCTTCCAGATGGTTTCAATTCGCTTTACGATCATATCTTCTTGTAACTTTTCTTTCAGCAGACTTGCAATCGTGTCAAAGTGTTTATCCGAACTTACGAGAAAAATGGTTTTGCAGTCACGGCTGCCTATTCGCTCTGCCGCCGCAATTGAAATCGCGAAATCCACCGAATTCGGTGCTGACATAACTTTCTTGTAAAACACTCCCGCTTCGGTCATGGCCATAATGGCTTTTCTGTTCTTATCGCTCAAATAGTAAGTATTCTTTGCCGCATAAAAGATATGTACCTCATCACCTGCCGCAAGCAGCTCGATTCCCTTGATGTGCTCCTTTGGATTGTTGTCCCCGTCAATAAAATATATTGCCATGTTTTCCCTTTCATTATGTACTTTCCGCAGTCTTATTTCAAGTATATTGTAGCAAAAGGTATGTACAATAAAAAGGACATGGTTTATTGGGTTTTTTACATATAAAAATAGAACCGCTGGTGTTTCAACGGTTCTAAATTTATTTACCATTATTTAAAAAGCTCTGCAATTATCCCATTTTCCATATCATCAATGCTGTAAATATGCTCCATAACATCAAAGGTTTCTTCAAGGTTGTGGCGAGCACTTGTCCACCCTTTTCCGTCAGTAAACCAAACAAAAGTGAAACCGTCAATCGTGTCAGTTTCAAGAGCAAGTGTTTTATAGCTGCGTGCAGTTTCATTGAGTTTGCTTCCGCCACCGCTGTAAAAGTTTGTTTCAATGCCGTAAATCATATCAGGAGTTTTAACGACAAAATCAAAACGCTTTTCTGTCTTGCCTTGATTTGAAATTGCTGAAAGGTCAATGTCCCATTTTTCAGTGATCTGGTGAATATACATTTCTTTAAAATACGTCTCACCTTTCACAAACCCTGCTTTTTTAATAAAGCCTTCGACCAAGTTTTCCATCTGATGCCCGCCGCGATTTTTGCGGCCGTTAGAATCCAGGCCTGTCTCTACACCAAGCGCATAGTCCACGAGATTATTAACGATATGATTTGCAATCATATCAAACAGCCCCGTTTTTCGCATAAAGATCTTGTATTGCTCCGCATTGTAATTCATATTATTAAAATTGTAAAGAAATGCGCCCTCATCGTCCTGCGCATAAATCTCATTTCCCCGTACCGCGAGCAGCAAAGGGATACAAGATAAGGTTTCCGGATACTTTTCAATTATTTTTTCAAAATCCTCCTCAATACTCTTGGAGCCGATAAGAGAGTTCAAAATGTTCAATTCAACTTTTATGCTCTCAATATTACGTACCACTTTTTCAAAATCGATGTAATAGTTATAACTTGAAATGCTCGGTCTGAATTTCTCCAGCCATGCATCAAAATCCCTATTCTTCATTTTCAAATTTCTCCATCCTTCTCTTACTTATCTCCAAAAATTCTTCGCAAATATCAATCCCCACAAACGCGCATCCATTTTTCAACGCTGCTACGCCTGTAGTTCCCGACCCGCAAAACGGATCAAGTACGACATATCCGGGCTCCGCAGATGCTTGCATTATTCTTTCAAGTAAATACTCCGGTTTCTGCGTAGGATGCTTTCCCTCTGTTTTTTCAGATGGCTTCGTAAGCGTCCCTGTCCACACATCCTTCATCTGCTTTCCGCCACTCAATTCCTTCATTTTCTGATAATTGAAAAAATGCTTTGCCTTTTTTTCATCTTTTTTAGCCCATAAGATCGTTTCCGTAGAATGGGTAAAGCAGCGGCATCCTAAATTGGGCGGCGGGTTTGTCTTCTGCCAGGTTATATTGTTTATTATCTTGAACCCTTCCTGCTCCAGTGCCATTCCAATTGAATATATATTGTGCAGCGTGCCGGATATCCAAATCGTGCCGCTCGGTTTCAGCACTTTTTTACATAAGCGAATCCATTTTCGATTGAACTTATGCTTTGCGTCGACGGTCGTTGTTTTTTCTGAAAGCTTGTCCCATTCGCCTTTGTTTACGGAAACCATTTTGCCGCCTTGGCAGGTCACCCCGCCATTGCTCAAAAAATACGGTGGATCTGCAAATATCAAGTCCACAGACTCTGGTTTCATTTTGGTCAGAATTTTCATTGCATCTCCCGATATGAGCTGCACCTTTTCTGTTCCGAAATACACCGGAACCTTTTTCAAAAATAAATTATCCATTATGCCCGCTCCATTAGTAGTTGCATATTATAACTTCTTTGCCGACCCTGTTGGATGCGTCTGCGTTAATCATTCTTTTTACATCCACAACATCTATTTTGTATCCTTTTCCGCCATACAAGCCGTTAATGAAATCGGTATTATGGTTTGTCAGCATACAGAAGCAGCCTCTGTCCGTTAATTCGTCAAAAAGTTTTGCCAAACGCTTATGGCTTTCAATATCGAAGCCCTCTTTTGTATACGATTCAAAGGATGTCGGGTTCAGCGGAGCATATGGGCTGTCAATAAAAATAAAGTCGCCTTTTTGAGCTGTCTGGCACGCCGCTTCAAAGTCTCCGTCCGTGATCGTCACTCCCTGCAAACGCTCTGATACTGCGTAAATCAGTTCTTCCTCGACCGAAGCCGCGCGACTGTTATTATACGGCACATTGAAAAGCCCTTTGCCGTTCACGCGATACAGTCCATTGAAGCAATGCTTATTAAGAAACACAAATAATGCCGCAAGCTCTGTATCAAACTCCTCGCGCATTAATTTGTCATTGTAATGCTCCCTGAGCGCATAGTAATATTTTTTTCCGTCTTCGCCCATATCTGCATCCAACTTGTTAATGCAGCTTAAAAAGTCCTGCGGTGAATTGCAAATCCGGCGATACGCATTAATCAATGCCCTATTTATATCATTTATCAATGCTCTCTCAGGACGCAGCTCGAAAAAGACTGCACCGCCACCCACAAAAGGCTCGAAGTAGTTATTATATTTTTCAGGCATTCGCTCCTTTATCTGCGAAAGAAGCTGGCGTTTTCCGCCCGCCCATTTCACGAAAGGCACGCACTTCGAATGTGTCATTTTATTCCTCTTCTCTACCCTTACGGATATTTGATTTCATATAATTTAATTATACTTGCAAAAGCCGCAAATAACAACTTAAACTTTCTTCCGGTGAGACAAGATTACTTCTGAAAAACAAAAATATATTCATGCGCCAGAAGCAAAAAATCCTTTGTCTTTCCTTTCCAATACGGTGTCGAACGACAATTATGCTGCTCCTTTATTATGATTTCTTTATTCTTAAATCCTGCTCCTAAAAATGCCTCCATTGTTCGGAAGCCAAGCGGAATTACGCAGCCGTTTTGTCGAATATCTCCCATCATTACCGCGCACTTTTTTCCATGCTTCAGAACGCGGTATGCCTCCGCTGCAACCTTTTCCATGCTCGCCAAAAATGCCTTTACATCCAGCAGAGAAAGGTCTCCTTCAATTCCGTCGCTGTACTTAATGATATCTGCATATGGAGGATGTGTGCATACGAAGTCAATCCCCTCATCCTTTAAGAGCGATAGGTTGGCAGCGTCCGCTCTTCTGACAATCATCATGGAATCACTATTCCTCGCAAATTCCAAATTTTTCTCCGTGAGTTTAACTGCCTGCGGATTAATATCCACGCCGACTGCATTGCGATTCAGCAGTTTTGCTTCAATCAATGTCGTTCCGCTTCCCATAAATTGATCCAAAACCCAGTCGCCTGGATTCGTATATCGAAGAATTAAATTTCGTGGCACATAAGGCGACCAGTTTCCCCGATAGTCTCCTGAATGCGTCGCCCAGCTTCCCCTCTCTTTAAACGACCAGATTGTGGTTTCCTCCGGTTTAAAATCATTTAAATCCATATATACCTCTTTTACCCTATAATGTATTTTATTTACATTATTCTATCACGATTCCGCGCAAAAGTGAAGTGCAAAAAGTTTGTTTCATTATAAGTGAATTCCTTATTGCAAATTTGCATGGCATAATATTCACAAAGAGTGAAATTTCACGTAGGTAGGAGGCATTATGTTTTTTAAAGATGATTTTGAAATTTACCGTACAATCGGGCAAAATATAAAATTTTATCGTGAAAAAGCGCATTTGACACAGCAAGAGCTTGCCGAAGCTGCGAAACTCAGCCTGAGCTATATTTCCAAAATCGAAGCAAATGGCTGCAATAAGAGTATGTCGATTTCTGCGTTAAATCAGATTGCGAATGCGCTAAAAATCGAAATTTGTAATTTTTTGAAAGGAAAAGAAATATGAAGCTTATTGAGGCTCAAACAAAAATTGAACAGCTCGCTTTTATCCCTTTTAAGGAATATTTATCTCCAACGCAGGTTGAAGATGCCATGATGATAATAAACAAAGGACGCACGGGGCAGCTTTTAGAACTGACGATAGGGTTAAATCTCTCGAATACAACACTTGATTTTGAAGATGGTGAATTAAAGACGAACAAATGTGACCGCTTTGGAAAGCCTCTGGAGACAATGTTTATTACGCAAACCGCATCCATTATAGATGAATTACTTTCGAAGAAAAATTTTCAGGATACAAAGGTGTACCAAAAGCTCAGGCGACTGCTGTATGTTCCGATCAGCAAAGATGGCAATCCCGGAGACTGGATGTATTTATCTCCAATCCAAGTAGATTTATCACTGCCGAAGTACGCAGCTCTTGCTCAGCAACTTGAAGCTGACTATTATAATATCTGCAGCCAGATGATACAACAATTGTCAGAGTCTGCCACAGCAACGCTGCATACTGTCAGCGGTGAATTCATCCAAGTGCGCACAAAGGATTCCAAACCATATCACCCTATTCACTCATACCTTTATCGACGCCAAATATCTGACAAAAACAGAGCCTTTTATTTCAAAAAAGAGTTTATGAAATATATTACAGAGCTTGAGTAACATATTGTTTGCTAAATGCGAATGGAGGGAGACGGGGGTGCGGACAAAAACCTGGACACATATAGAGATCTGAAAGGAGACATTGATGTATTCAGAAGAACAGAAGGCAAAGGCGCTATGTATTTATCATCGGATAGGATCTGTTACAGATACAGTGCGTCGACTTGGTTATCCCAGCAGAGAACACCTGTATACCTGGATTCGTAACGAAGGAACAACAAAAGAAAAACGAAAGAGGCTTAATCTTAAAAACACCACCGAACATCCCCGAAACCCTCTAGCGGAGTTTAAGTTTGAAGTGCTTCGTCGTTGCTTTGAGAATGGAGAAAGTGTAAAATCATTATCAGAGGAGATTGGATACAGCCGAGCCAGCATATATACATGGCGAAAGCGATATCTTCAAGGAGGTGTAGCTTCTCTGATGAACACGAAAAATATCAAACCGGAAAAATTACCGGATATGGATGAAAAGATATCTTCCGAAGAAATCGAATCACTCAGAAAACAGATGTACGAGCTTCAATTGGAAGTAGATATCTTAAAGGAGACAATCAACGTATTAAAAAAAGACCCCGGCGTCGACTGGAAGAACCTGAAGAACAGGGAGAAGGTAGCGGTGATCGACGCCATGAAAGAGAAGTATCCGCTACCGGCCCTGCTTCGAAAGATGAAACTGTCAAGGAGTAGTTACTACTATCAAATAAAGGCTCTTGCAACAGAAGATAAATATAAGTATCTACGCCATGAAGTTGCTCGGATATTCCTTGAAAACAAAGCTCGATATGGATATCGCAGGATACATGTAGAGCTTAAAAAGATAGGGATAAAGGCCTCGGAGAAAATCGTTCGCAGAGTGATGAAGAAAGAGGGCCTTGAAATAAAAATACGAAAAGCGAGGAAATACAGTTCGTATAAGGGGGAAATCAGTCCCGCTGTTCCAAACGAAGTACAGAGGAACTTTCATAGCGAGAAGCCAAATGAACTTCTTTTGTCGGATATCAGCGAGTTTGCTATTCCGGCAGGCAAGGTATATCTATCTCCGGCAGTAGACTGCTTTGATGGAATGCTGGTCACATGGCGAATAAGCGAACATCCAAATGCCGATCTCGTCAATGGCATGCTCGATGATGTGATTGCGAATATGGGCGCAAAATCCAAACCGACCATTCATACGGATCGAGGATGCCACTATCGCTGGCCGGGTTGGCTTGAGAAGATGGAGATAAACGGATATACCAGATCCATGTCACAGAAAGGGTGCTCTCCAGATAATGCTGCTTGTGAAGGTTTATTTGGACGAATAAAAAATGAGTTCTTCTACAATCAGGACTGGAAGGATGTGACCATAGAGGAATTCTCACATGAGTTAGATCTGTATCTTCATTGGTACAATGAAAAAAGAATCAAGAAATCGTTAGGGTATTTGAGCCCTGTGGAGTACAGGCGATCTCTTGGATTGGTTACCTAGACTATCCAAGAAAACGTCCGCACCCCCGTCTCCTTTACTTTTACAATAATTCAAATTATGTTGCCATTTTGTTGCCAAAAAGCATATGCAATCGGTAAAATCCCAGTAAAATAGGGCTTTTTCACGGGTGTGAAATTATTCCCACTCGATCGTGCCCACAGGCTTTGGTGTCAGGTCGAACAGCACTCTGTTCACGCCTTCAACCTCGTGGGTGATTCTGTCGGTGATGTGCTGAAGCAGTGCAAACGGCACATCCTCAACAGTTGCAGTCATAGCATCCACAGTGTTCACCGCACGGATGATTACAGGATAAGCGAAAGTTCTGGCTCCGTCCTTTACGCCTACGGACTTAAAATCAGGCACAGCGGTGAAATACTGCCACACCTTGCCCTCAAGACCGTTCTTTGCGAATTCCTCACGAAGAATCGCATCGGACTCACGAACTGCTTCCAGTCTGTCGCGAGTGATTGCACCCAGACAGCGAACTCCAAGTCCGGGACCAGGGAACGGCTGACGATATACCATGCTGTCAGGAAGACCGAGAGCCTTTCCGACCACACGAACCTCATCCTTAAAGAGCAGCTTAACCGGCTCAACCAGCTCAAACTGCAAATCCTCAGGAAGACCGCCTACATTGTGATGAGCCTTTACGCCGTCGCTTTCCAGAATGTCAGGATAAATAGTACCCTGTGCCAGGAACTCGATGCCTGAAAGCTTGCGGGCCTCCTCTTCGAAAACGCGGATGAACTCGGCGCCGATGATTTTGCGCTTGGTTTCAGGTTCTGCAACTCCTGCCAGCTTGTCCAGAAATCTGTCCACAGCATCAACATAAATTAAATTTGCCTTCATCTGGTTGAGAAAAACCTCAACAACCTGCTCAGGCTCGCCTTTTCTCAAAAGACCGTGGTTTACATGCACACATACAAGCTGCTCGCCGATGGCCTTAATCAGCAGCGCCGCAACTACCGATGAATCTACACCGCCGGAAAGTGCCAGCAGCACCTTTTTGTCTCCAACCTGCTTCTTTATCGCCTCCACCTGTTCTGCGACAAATGCTTCCGCAAGAGCCGGTGTCGTAATTCTTTCCATGGTTTCAGGGCGTTTATTATTATCCATTCTGTTTCTTCAATTGGATTGTTTTTTAATTACCTTATATTATAACTTGAATTGTCCGTACCTTCAATTGTTTTCTTTAAAACACCAACTGCACCAGCACCACATAACCGGTCATTACAAGTATCGTATCTATAAAAGATTTTTTTAATTCTCTTTTGTACATATTCCAGTCATCTCTTATAAGTTAAAGTACCATTTTCAGTTTAAAGTTTTCTTACATTGGCAGGTTTTCTCGGTGCAGGTCTCTTATACTCTACGTCAGCATATCCGGTGACAAAAGCCACTGCCAGCTTCTCGTCCTCTTTGAGGCCGGCCATTTCCTTGATTCTGCCGTCAAACTCCATGGCAGTGTTGAGAAATCCTATATAGCATACGCCAAGCCCAAGTGCATTGGCCTGAAGTTCCATTCTTGAAGCTGCAATACCCCCGTCAATTTCCGCATAATGATTGTTTTCATCGCTTACTATCAGTATCACCGCAGGCGCATTAAAAAACAGCCCGTCACGGCGTCCTTCCGCATAATCATCGTACATTCTGGCCCAGCTTTTTCTGTATATCTCGCGCTCGCCTAAATCTTTCGACTCGTCAGCAGCTGCATGGCGGAGTGTTTCTATAGCCGCCTTCCTAACCTGTTCAATATTTTCTTTCAGAATAATAAACCTGTTTTTCTGCCGGTTTCCTGCTGTCGGCGAGTACCTGCCCGCCTCTATGATAGCTTCCATCTTTTCCGGCTCAATTTCATGTTTTTTATATTGTCTTATGCTCCTTCTGAATTTGAGAAAGTTCAGGAAAACCTCCGGATCAGGGGTGCTGCCCCGCTTTGGTCCAGATCCGCCTGAATCCCACTGCATGTTTTCAATGGAACCCAGAGAAACGGCATCCTGCGGACATACAGCTATGCAGTGTCCGCATTTGATGCATCCTGAAACGTCAATCTCTGCTTTGCCCTCTCTAATAAAAATCGTATTGCGCAGGCAGTCTCTTACGCAGAGCCTGCAGCCAATGCATTTTCCCTTGTTTACCGTCATATTTGCCATATTGTTTCTCCCTCGCTTAATCCAGTTGGTTACTGTTTTTCCCATTATACCACAAATCGCTCTTTTAATCACATATTTGTCACTAATGTCTCCTGTTGTTTTGTCTGTCATCAGAAAACAACTGAGCCGGGCAATATGCAAAACCCGGCTCAAACGTAAGAGAAGTTAATTATGAAAAAGTTTTAATGTACTCTATCTTCTTATTTCATGCTGCCTGTCTTTTCAAACTTGGTGTGCCATGATAACGCTTCGTCTAGAATGTGTGGTGTCTGGCAAGGCATCTTTTCGCAGGCTCTGTTGAAGTAGTCCATGAGTTTGTCTCTATAGTCAGGGTGAGCGCAGTTTTCGATAATCTTAACGGCTCTTTCCTTAGGGGAAAGTCCTCTTAAATCAGCATAGCCCTGTTCTGTTACAATTACCATTACCTCGTGCTCCGTATGGTCTACGTGAGGGCACATCGGTACTATGGAGGAAATATCTCCATCTTTAGCGACTGATGATGTAGTAAAGATAACCAGTGATGCGGAACGTGAGAAATCACCGGAACCACCGATACCGTTCATCATCTTTTTGCCCTGTACATGTGTTGAGTTTACGTTTCCGTAGATATCCACTTCCAGTGCCGTATTCATTGCAATCAGACCGAGACGGTGAGCAACTTCAATGGAATTGGAAATTTCCTGCGGACGGAATATGATGTGGTCCTTGTAAAAATCAATGTCCTTGAAGAATGCCTCCTGAGCCTCCGGAGAAGGAGCAAGAGCGGTACAGGATGCAACGCCGGCTTTGCCGCATTTTACAAGATCCAGCATGGAATCCTGAATAACCTCAGTGTAGCAGGTCAGGTTCTCAAAATCGGAGTCGCACAGGCCATAGAGAACTGCGTTTGCCACGGATCCCACACCTGACTGGATAGGAAGCAGGGATTTGCCCAGACGGCCTGCAGCCACTTCGTTTTCCAGGAACTTTATAATGTTCTGACCTATCTTTTTCGAATCCTCTGAGATAGCTGCGAGAGGTCTGGTAAGGTCGCTCTTGTCGGAGATGACGATTGCCTTGATCTTGTCCCAGCCGCACTTTATATAAGGGGTGCCGATGCGGTCGCCTGCATGGGTGATAGGGATAGGCTTTCTCATAGGCGGCTTTTCCTGCATATAAATATCAGCCATGCCTTCCAGGGCAAGAGGTTTAGCCATAGCAATCTCAACTATTACAGTATCAGCCTCCGCAACGTAGGTAGGTGTATTGCCAACAGAAGTTGTAGGTATAAGGTGTCCGTCTTCTGTGATAGCCAGTGCTTCCACCAGAGCAACATCAGGCTTGTTCACGTGGCCGCCAGATATGAACTCAGGCGAGCGGCCCAGATGCATGTCAATGTAATCTACATTTCCTGCATTGATGGATTTTCTCAGAGAAGCATTTGTCTGATATGGGATTCTCTTTCGGATGACACCTGCTTCTGTTAACTCTGTATCTACTTCCGGTCCTACTGAAGCACCGGAGTAAAGATCTATTTTTACTGTTCTTCCGGCTTTTGTCTGCTCCGCAAGTGCGTGAGTAACCACCTTGGGATACCCGGCATTGGTGAAACCGCTGATGCCTACAGCCATGCCGTCCTTAATAAGCATGGCGGCTTCTTCCGCGGTGGTAATGAGCACCTCGGCGCGGTCAGATCTTAATCTTTCTTTTAAATTTGGTTCTATGGCCATTTCTTTCCCTCCTGAATAAATATATTATGAAAACTAAAAATGCATACTTTATTTCATGCTGCCGGTTTTTTCATATTTTGAATGCCACGAAAGAGCTTCATCTAGAATGTGCGGCGTCTGGCAAGGCATTTCATTACATGCTCTGTTGAAGTAGTCCATAAGTTTGTCTCTATAATCAGGGTGAACACAGTTTTCGATGATTTTTACAGCTCTTTCCTTAGGAGAAAGACCTCTTAAATCAGCATATCCCTGCTCCGTTACCACAACCATAACCTCATGCTCCGTATGATCCACATGGGAGCACATGGGTACTATGCATGAAATATTCCCGTTCTTTGTAATAGACGGTGTTGTAAAAATACTTATGCCGGCATTTCTCGAAAAGTCTCCGGAACCTCCGATACCGTTTACCATCTTCTTGCCCATAATATGGCTGGAATTAATATTTCCATATATGTCGGCCTCAATTGCTGTGTTAATTGAGATGATGCCAAGCCTTCGTATTATCTCTGGATTATTGCTAATCTCCTGAGGGCGAAGAACAATCTTCTCCTTAAAGAAATCAATATTACTGAATAGCTTTCTATATCCATCATCGGATAGGGTACAACATGTAGCAGATGCAAATTTCATTTTTCCACATTCTATTAAATCAAGCATTCCATCCTGAATCACCTCAGTATACGCAGTCAAATTATTAAGTTCTGAATTTTTTAAGCTTTTTAACATGGCATTAGCCACATTTCCTAGTCCAGACTGAATAGGCGGAAGCGTTTTGCAAAGTCTTCCTTTCTCAACTTCCTTTTCCAAAAAATCAATAATGTTTTCCGCTATTTTCTTCGAATTTTCATCTATAGGTGCCATTTTATGGGGTCTGTCTTGCTGATGTGATATTACTATGGCTTTGATTTTGTCCCAGCCACATCTAACCACCGTTTCACCTATTCTGTCTCTTGGAGAATATATTGGTATTGGTTTCCTTTGAGGTGGGTTATCTACATATGCTATATCGTGCATGCCTTCCATATCAAGCGGTTTTTCCATTGCAATCTCAACGATAACGCTGTTACAGTTATTTACAAATGATGCTGTATTGCCTACTGCAATACTTGGTACCAAATCTCCTTCCTCAGTAATTGCCAGCACCTCCACCAACGCAATATCAATAGGCGGAAGAAATCCGTAATTTAAATACTGCGGAGATTGTGACAGATGCATGTCTATATATTGCAAGTTTCCGCTGTTAACGGCCTCCCTAATGGTTTCATTATGACAAAATGGCAGACGTTTTCTGACTATCCCTGCTTTGATCATTTCAGAGTCAATTATGCCAAGGGCTGCACCAGAATAGATGTCTACTTTAAATGCTTCTCCTGTATTTCTTTGTGTGGCCAAGGCGAGAGGTACCACCTTAGGATCATCTGAAGGCGTAAATCCACTCACGCCTACAACCATACCGTCTTTTATAAGTTTAGCAGCCTCTTCAGCACTTACTATTAATTGTTCTCCCTTAGGATTTCTAATCCTTTTTCTTAACGAAGAGTCGAATACCATTTTGCCCTCCAAAATGATGAAAAATTTCTCAAGCTTAAAACATACCTATAGTCTTATAAATAAAAATCCAACAAAACATGGTTAAAGAAACAAGTAATGTCGAAAAAACCAAGCTGTCCCTTGCCAAATCCCCGTCACTATCCATTTGGTCAGCCATAGTATATGATGTGGTTGTTGGCGACGCCGCAAAAAAAGCAAGTAATGTAACAAACGGTACTCCCCGGAAACCCAGAAGAGCACCGATTGATGTCACAATTCCCGGAATAATAATTAGCTTTCCTAAAACACATATAAATATATTTCTTTTTCTTTTTCCTATGTTTTTTATGTCAAGCGAGGCACCCATTATAATTAAAGCAAGAGGTGTAGCAATTCCACCTAAAGAACTTACCGTCTTTTCAATCACTTTTGGTAGTTTTACATGGCTCGCCATAAGCACGATTCCCACAAAAGTCGCAATTATAATAGGATTAGTCAATATTTCTTTTAAAATATGTTTTGCATTAGGTTTGCCACCTCTGAATACTTCAAGTACTACAACTGACATAATATTATTCACCAGCAACATCCCAACTACAGTCAGCGATGCAGATGCGACACTTTCGTTTCCACATATACTTTTTACTACAGGAAAACCTATTACAAGAAAATTACTTCTATTAATAGCCTGTATCATTGCTCCTCGTGTCGGATTCTTTTTTTCTATTGAAGTAATCACAGGAATTGCCAACAGCCAAAAGATCAATCCCATCGAGACACTATAAACTATCAGTTTAACATCAAACGCTTCTTTTACAGATGCTCCATATAGGTTTTGTACCACAATGAGCGGAAAAAGTGTATTAAACAGCATTTTATTTACATGTTTAATACAATATTCATCTAACATCTTTGTTTTTTTCGAAGCATAACCTACGGCAAGCGTAATAAACAACGGAATTACTGCTTCAAACGCGATAACCAGGTTCTGAAACATATTCCCTCCTACAGCAGCGGCAGTTTATGAAGAATAATCGTAAATATAACCATACCGAGAAGGGCAAACGGATATGTGGCTCCGTAGCCTGCACCAGGGTCGTCGCTTCCTACAGCCTCGGTTGCTGCTCCAAGTCCCGGTGTAGAGGTCATGCCTCCGCAGAGTGCGCCGGAGAGCATTATCCAGTTCAGGTTAAACAAATATCTCCCTACAAGGAAGCCTGCAATAACGGCGAGGAAGCCTACAATCAGGCTTACAAGGGCAAGTGTCACTCCCGAGCCTGTTATAGCGTCTACAGCTCCGTAGCCGTAGTTGAGCCCAACTATGGCAAGGAAGAATGCCAGACCCAGCTCCCTTATTACTCCCAAGGTCTTCGGGTCCATCCTGAATGAAAGAGGTCCAATCTTTCCTATGTATCCCAATATCAGCGATCCGATAAGCACGCCGCCTGTAGACTCAAGACTTACATATCCTAAAGGGCCCATATATATCTTTACAGAACCCAGAAGATAGCCTGCGAAGCATACTATAGCAAAGGAAATGATACTGAAATCAGTGGTCGGTATCTCCTTTACAGAACCTGTATTTCTGGCCGCTTCCATTTCCAGCTGGTACTTTCTCTTCTCATCCTCAACATCGAACTTGAACACAACATTTAGGAAGTTCACCGCAAGGATTACTATAATAACTCCGAAAGGATAGCCTACGGCATGCCCGATACCTACCTGACCGGTAGCCTGGTTAATATAGTATTCTTTCATTTCAGCTGTAAACTCATCTATGTCAGCAACGGTGAGAGAAGCATACTTTTCATCCAGATGAAGAACCTGAAGCATTACCTCTTTCTCTGAATCTGTTCTTTCTGACCAGCTTTCAGCATACTCTGCTGCGTGGTTTTCTGCTGTTTCAAGAGCAGAAGCGAGGCCCGGAGAGCTGGTCATGGCACCTGTATATACGCCGGCTACTGCATAGGCATTGGTGCCTTTGGTAAAAGCAGTACAGGCATATGTGGCACCGGCACCTATGAAGGTTATCAAAAGACCGAGCACCACGAACTTGGTGCCATATTTTTTTATTACGACACCCAGGTCTTTTGCTGCCAGAAGACCGACGGCAGCAACAAAGATTATGAGGGCGGTAGAGAAGAAGTATGAGTTGATAACCTTTCCTCCGTTACCTTCCATTATCTGAGTGGCAGCTTTCATGCCTGCCGCAGCAGCATCGCCTGATTCATATATTTTCTGAGCAAATCCGTACACTCCCCAGCCTATGGCAAGCCCCACAAAGAGAGCGCCGGAAGTACCGAAACTGAACTTTCCGAACTTTACTTTTCCGAATAAAAGCCCTAAGGCGATGGTTACGAACATAAGTACGAAAGGGTTCATCAAAAGACTTATTACATCAAATTTGACAAATGGCATTTTATAATTCCTCCGATAAATTCCAATTTTTTTAAATAACATACAAAACAGTATGACGCAAAGACCGTGCCAAACAATCACCTATTAACTATTTTTTTCTATCTTGCAAATACTGTATTTTCAAGCATTTTTGTCGTGTTTAGCTACTTTTGTTTTTAAATATCATCAAAAAAATATTGCATTATGCAACAGCGCCGGTTTCACATGTTGCATAATGCAAGTATGCTTCTTTTTTAAAAACGGATATCCTAAGGGGCCGCCTTTTACCATATATGATTAAAGCACAAGCCTCCCGGATTTAATCTTCCGATGAATTGTCGATGGATCAATTTCAAGTATTTGAGCCGTTTTGACTATTGAGCCACACTCCTTATATACCTTCTTTACCAAGTTATTAAACACCTCATCGTAGGCTTTTGACATCGGAATAGTGCTACACACCACCACATCTTGATTTTTTTCATCGCCTACTTCATTCATATTTTCAAAGTTAAGATTCATATTTATTTCAACATCGTCAACCAAATCTTGATCCGCCAGCAGAACGGTTCTCTCCATAGTGTTCTTCAGTTCTCTGATATTTCCTGGCCAATCGTAGTTAATCAGCTTATTCAGCGCTTTTTTTGATAAAACAACTGTCTTTCCTTGTTGCTCGTTATAATAGTTCAGAAAATGTTTTATCAGAGGAATTATGTCTTCTTTTCTCTTTCTCAGCGGTGGTATATTTATTGGAACAACTCCTAACCTATAATATAAATCCGTTCTTAGAATATTATTGTCAAGAAATTGTTCTTTTGACAAATTTGTCGCAGACACATACCTTACATTTATCGGTATATCTTTATTTCCTCCTACCTTTCTGATTTTATTCTCTTGAATTGCCCTAAGTAACTTGCTCTGCATAGTGTAAGGCAATTCGCCCAATTCATCAAGAAAAATAGTGCCTCCATTTGCCTCCTCCAGAAGTCCCTTTTTACCAAACTTATTAGCACCGGTAAATGCCCCTTGCTCGTATCCAAATAACTCTGATTCCATTAATTCATCTGGTATTGCGGCGCAGTTAATTGCAACAAAGGGCTTATCCTTCCTTTCACTTCCGTAGTGAATTATCTTGGCAATCATTTCCTTCCCAACACCAGATTCACCCCATATAAAAACAGATGAGTCTGAAGAAGCTGCCTTTAAAGCTGTATTTACAACTTTTTTCATGTCATCACTGGTAACAAGATAATTTTCATTACTAAAATACTGGCTGATTTCATTAAATCTCAATATCTCTGGAACACTATTAGTCTTCCCAGACAGCATGAGCATCTCATCAAGAGCTGAATTTTCATATACATCTTGCCCCGTCACAAGGACCCTTTTTATCTCACCATTTCTTGAAAAAATCGGTGTAGCCTTATTAAATAACGTGAGTCCATTTTTATATGTAGTCCTGCCTATAACACTTTTCTTCTCCCTTATTACTTTAAAGAATGTCGGTTCCGTAACAACTGTACTTTTTTCGTCATAATGTTGTATCAAACTATGTCCTGGCCCCGTATCATCATGAGTAAGTCCTATTGTAGTATATCCTGCATTATTAAAAAACTCAATAGCACCATTAGCACTTATCACATTAACCGCGTATTCAATACTGTTAAGTATGTCAGAAACCTCTTTATTAAATAATATATTGTCAAATATATATATCATCACGTCATCACAATCCTCATAGGACGACCTAAATATATCCACATTCACTTTCAGGTGGTTAAACGAAACGGACTTCTCAATATGATAACTATCCAATTCACCACCGAAGTCTGGGTCAATTTCAAAGATGTCATCCACACTATTTTTTTGAAATATATTTTGAATCATCAAGCTCCCGTGTTCATTAATATATACTATTGATCCATCAGGCTTAACCACCATCACTGGCTTAGCCATGATGTCAATAAGTGTTTTATCATTTTTCATGTTACAGCAGCACTCCTTTTTCAATCAACGATTCTCAAGTTCATGTAATTTTATTATAATACTAATATAAAATTAAATCAAGATTAAACCACAGCTTGCATTTGTTCTTATACTTTAAAGACTCTATAATAAATGTTTGTTGACTAAAAAAGTTTTTCAGCTATCTCAGCATTTATCATAGAGCCTTTGTTTTTGAAATTTTATAAAACTGCTAACCAGTTTATGTCGTCTACAGTCTTTCTTTTATCATCCATGAGACCAATATGCAGAATGATGAAACCTTATTCTAAGATAATTCATCATCCATAAATATTTGTTGAAAAACAACATCGCCACCTCGAATGCATGCCATAGGAATAATCAACTTATCACCTATGATTTTATCGCCTGCAAGATCTGCATAAGTTTGCTTTTTATCAATTATCTTTATGATTGCTACATCTGCGGGCTTGCCTATTTCCATTGTGCCGGATCGATCCAGTATACCAAATGCCTTTGCCGGTGTATATGTAACGGCTTTCAAAATATCTATCAATGGCATTCCAACATTAAGAAACAATGACATACTCCAAAGTATTGAAAAACTTGGCTTATAATAAAGCGTGCGCTTTGCCAAATCAGTGCTCATTATATCAGGATAAAACCCTTGTTTTGCCCCTTTTAAAATATTCGCCATGGAGAAATTGATTCTTGCACGGCTACTATCAAAAAGGATACCTTTTTCCCGGGCCTCAATAACGCATTTCATAACTGTGCCATCGGAGTTAAATATGGAATCTCCATCTGGATGATACATATGAGCGATTACATCACCTGATTTAAATGCACCTAAAAACTCTTCCATGGTTACGCCGTCCGCTAAATCACTATAATGGCATGTGACCATACAATGATTCCCATTTTTTCTGATCTGCTCTGCAATTTCCTGTGTTTTGATAACTGGCGCATTCCCAAAACTTCCGGCAGTACCTTTGCTCATTCGAATCTTTAATCCTCTTAAAATCTCTGGGTATTTTTTGAACAACTGGACTATTTCGTCACTATTAAAGTAATCTGGATTTTCTATTTCCTCTGTAGGGGGAAGCTGTACACCTGTTATGCAAGGGTGTAGTAATGCTATAATATTAGTAAGCGAATTCACAATCTCAGTTTTGTAAAAACTTTCGAAATTCCATATGCTTGTGCTACCTGCATCGCATGCGCATGTAACGCAATTTGGCAAGCAAGAAATATCAGCCTTAGTGCTTAATAAACCCGTGCCTCCATAAAATAGATGATTGTGCGCGTCAACAAATCCCGGCGACACTATACATCCATCAGCATCAATAGTTTTACGTATCTGCTCTGTGGGATTAAAAGGAACAAACTTTCCTTCCTTAATTGCAATTGTCTTCACTTCATCAGTTTGAGAAGAGAAGTCTATAACTCTTCCATTTTTTATTACAATGTCAAACATCTTATTACTCCTTAATTACAGAATGTAAATTTGAAATTTGTACAAGAAATTGCTCTAGTATATATGGTAATTGGCGGGATACAGGGCTACGATCCCTCCTACAAACAGTTACCTTCTTTATGATATAATTATTTGCCTACTATATCTTTGGCAGTTTGGATTAAATCTGCTCCCACAGTTGCTTCCATAGCATCCCATACTGGTTTTGCTGCTTCCACCCATTGTGCTTTTTCTGCATCTGTCAATTCAATGACCTCTACACCATTGTCCTTTAATTCTTGTATGGTTGTATTCTGTCTTGCAACCCCATAATCACGCATTATTTGTTCATACTCAAGCATACATTCATCAAATATAGCCTGTAAATCTTCAGGCAAAGAATCATACCATGATTTGCTCACCAACGTTGTATTGACCATAGCAGACTGATTAACCAGCGTACAATATTTTTGTACTTCATAAAAACGTTGCGTAATACTTAAGTTTACAGCTCTCAGATTACCATCAACGGAACCCTGTTGCATTGCCGTGTATGTTTCAGACCATGCAACTGTACCAACATTTCCGCCCCAAGCTTCTACTGTTTTTCTGAAAACCTCTGGTGAACCACACAAAATTGATTTGCCTTTAAGATCACTTGGAACTCTAGCTGGTTTTTTCGTTGTGGTTAAAGCTTGCCAGCTTCTGATATAGTTTGCTTGTGCCCAAACATTTCCTGTTTCATCTAAAACGCTTGCAAACAGTTCCTTACCAGCATCGCTATCAATAAACTTATAATAGTCTTCATCTGTTTCAAATAAATATGGTAAATCTAAAACATTGAATTTTAATAAGTTGCTATTTAAGTTTGCAACATTATACGCTGCAACACACGCAATTTGTACAGAGTCAGAATTTACTAGTTCTGCCTGCTCATCATCTGAAGCTGCTAACGCTGCATTAGAATAAATATTAACATTGAACCTTCCGTCTGACTTTTCTTCTAACATTTCTTTTAATTTAACAAAGCCAAGGTGAACATCATCGCTTTCCGATACAACGTGAGATATTTTTACTTCATACGTTTCACCCTGATTACCGTCATTTCCGCAAGCTACGAGCGCGAAAATCATAACAACAACAAGTAATAGTGATAATATTTTCTTCATTTTTCCCTCCTATAAATTCTTATTATTACTTTACTAAACTAGGTAGCCCTGTTGATAATACCGGAACAAAAGTTACAATCATCAGTGAAATCAGCATACATACCAAACAAGGGAGTAGCCATTTAAACATCCTGTGTACAGGTATATTTGCGATACCCGATGCGACAAAAATATTTGTGCCAACTGGTGGCGTGCACATACCAATTGTTAAATTCAATACCATAATGCATCCAAAGTGAATCGGATCTACCCCGACCCTTGTTGCTAATGGCATCATCAAAGGTGCAAAAATAGTCATAGAAGGTATAGGCTCTATAAAACAACCCGCTATCAATAAAATCAGATTTATCATAAGCAGCACTACAACCCTGCTATCTGTTATTGACATTATCCAATCTGCCAATAATGTAGGTATATTATTCATGGAAAGCAATTTTGCAAATGCTGCCGCTGCACCCAAGGAAATTAGACAATAACCAGTAGTGCAACCTGTAGTGGTAAAAATTTCGGGGATAGTCTTCCAATCTAATTCTTTGTATACAAATATACCTATAATCAATGCATATACACACCCAACAATGGCTGCTTCAGTAGGCGTAGCAATACCCAAATAAATGCTACCCAAAATAATTACTGGTACAAAGAGTGCCCAAATTGCATCCTTTAATGCGGCTTTTTTTTCTTCTTTACTTGCTTTTTCCCTTTTCATTCCAAAATGATTTCTTTTTGAAACGACATAAACAAATGCGCATAGTACAATGCCTATTAATAACCCCGGTCCGACACCTGCCATGAAGAGTTTTGACACAGATTCTTGAGTAATAGTTCCGAATACTATGAACAAAATACTGGGTGGTATGATTGGTCCTAACGCACCTGAACATGCGACTAAAGATGTTGAAAATGATTCGCCGTATTTTTCCTCAATCATTGCCGGAATCATGATTGCCCCAATAGTTGCAACCGTAGCTGGAGCAGATCCTGAGATTGCAGCAAAAAACATGCAGCATACTACCGTGATTATCGCCAATGAACCTGTTAAATGACCTAAATAAGCAGTTGCAAGCCGTACTAATCGCTTTGAAATACCGCCAGCAGAAATCAAATCTCCAGCAAGCATGAAAAAAGGAATAGCAAGCAATGTGAAACTGTCATATGATGTGAAAAATGATTGCCATACTATCTCTATTGGTAAAGACCCTTCAACTAGTGCAAATATTACAACAGCAAGCCCTAACGCTAGCGGAAGGGCAATTTTAAATGATAGAAAAACTAAAAAAAGTGCTAATACAATCAAAACGGTTTGCATTATTGTTCCCCTCCCTTTTTAATGGTTTTTTTTGCAAAAACTTCTTTGCAATTTGGAATTACCTCTGCCTGAATTCCGCGTACTGCCATAAGTACATAACCTATTGTTACTGACATATAAGGAATAGCCATTGGAATTTGCAAACTTGCTGATAAACGTCCACCTGCTAGAACTACATATATATTATATTGTAAGGTTGCATAAGTTACATAAAAGCAGAAAACTACAGCAAGAATACTACCAATTAACTCAATTACTGGTCGAATTATTTCTGGCCAGATATAAATAAGTATTTCAATCTTAATTTGTTTGCCCATTAGGGTTGCTAGACCAGCCCCTACATATGTAAGGAGCGCAAATAAATATCTTGCGCTTTCATCAGTCCAATAAGCATCAAAACCGATATTTCTAAATAATGTCTGACAAAAAAGTATGAAAAATAGCACCCCCACTAGAATTATGCAAATAATCTTTTCAATCGCATTTAGCCCCTTCAAGTTTTCATATTTCATGACTTCTCCTTTCTAATTTCAAAAGCTTATTTTCTCATTCCAATTCTTTTAAATGCCGTAGTCATTCCTAGACTTTCAGGCACGCATATTACAGCAGAATTTACTTTATGTCTCTATTTTCATGCCTTGATTTTTAAAGTCAATTACTACTGATATAATTAAACCCTCAACTCCGTAGATTACACCCTCCATATTTTTTTCTTCTCTTCTAATAAGCAGATTTTTTTGCGTTGCCCAAAAATAGACCCTGCAAAACCACGTATGTTATAATTGCGACAACAATATACAGCTTAAATAAGTCCGTATACGAACCGGTATGGTCAATTACTATACCGGGTATTGATGCTCCTATCATTCCCCCAAGTGTATAGCATAATTTCAACATAGCAAATATGCTTGCCATATTTACTTTTCCAAATAACCCCGACACCCATATTGGAAGTCCTACAGTCACCAGAGGAGCACTTCCCATTCCAAGAAACAGAGGTATTTCATAAATCAGAATCTCATTTCGTGATAGAAATACTCCGTCTATAAGGGCAAGCATAAGGAACGCGTATGCATAAGTATTGGCTTTCAAAATCCCAAATTTATCAATTACAGTTCCAAAAACTGGTTTTCCTACAAGCATAACCGTCCCATATATAGATACTGCCATCGCAGCCAAATGCTCCCCATATCCACTTTGAGATATTATCGGCGACAAATGTTGTACCATAAGTGATATCATCCCGCCAGACATCAACATTACAGCTACCATCATTACAAAGCGTACATCTTTAATCGCATCTTTTAACTTTAACTGATGCGAATGTTCGTTTTCTTCTATATCTCTTTCCGGACTCGATTGTCCCCCATAAGGTAACATGCCAACATCACTTGGCTTATCTCTTAATATCGCAAAGGCAATAACTGCGCAGATTGTAATAATGCTCGCTTGAACCACGAACGCAGAATGTACACCCCATGCAGCTATAACGTTAGTGACAAATGTTGGTGCTATTATAGTTGCAACCCCTGAACCGCACATTGCTGCCCCAAGTGAAAATCCTCTCTTCTGTGCAAACCATTCAGTAAGCAACATTGAGACTGGCACAAGACCACAAAGGCCGTATCCTATGCCTATTATAAACATAGCCAAATAACAGAAATATACGGTGTCTGCAATTGCAAGCATCACATATCCCAATGCCATAAAAATACTGAAATATAGAATGCTCCTTCTTGTACCAATTTTATCAGTCACAGACCCTATTGCCAATAGCGATAACACGCTTCCAGACTGGTAAAACATGGTCATACTAGACCTCAATGTATTACTAATTCCAAGGCTTTCCATAAGTGGATTCAGGAAAACCGAAATGCAATTAAATGCAAGCCCTACAGTATAAAATGTTACCAGTCCGCTAACTGCTCATCTCTTTTAAGAAGAAGTTTGCCAACATCTTTGTCACTGTAGTCATAAAAACTTTTTCAGTTTTGATGCCATATTCTCCAGCTTCTTCCATAGCTTTTAATGTCTCTGGAAGTTCATCACCTTTAGGCGGCATGTGATAGCTTCCTTCCTTATAGTTGTTTATGGTCATATCTACTCCGCCGAAGTCTATCTTCTTGCATAATCCAAGAACCATTGCTCTAGGTATAAAGCTCATCTTAGCCGCAAAGTCAATGTCTTCAGGGGTACAGTAATCATTGTCAAGAAGATAAAACACTTCTCTGTTCAAGCACTGCTGAAGACTGTTAACGATATATCCCTGAATGAATTTTTTCATCTGTACCGGAACCTTGCCGCATTTTCTGAGAAGGCTCATGACATCGTCTGCCATCCACTGCGGTGCTTCCTCACTTTTGATTACCTCAACTAGAGGAATCAGCTGCGCCGGTCCATACCAGTGGACAATCAACTGATGAGGAAGCATTTCCTTTGGTATGACCTCGAAAATATTAAGCGCAGATGTATTGGAAGCCACGATCGTGTCCTCGTCTATATAGTCCAGCATTTCAGCATAAACAGACTTCTTGACTTCAATCTTCTCAACAACTATTTCCATTACGAACTGAGCACCTGCAACTGCTTCTTTCATGGACTGGGCAAAATGTACATGCCCATAAAATTCATCTATTTTACCAGGTTCGATGAGCCCCTGTTCTTCAGAAACCTTTAAACCATCGTAAATTCTTACCTTAGCCTTTTCTCTGTTTTCCATGTTAGGTTCCCAGATGCTGATGTCGTATCCCCCGCATGCGTATGTCTGTGCAATTCCAGGTCACATTGTTCCTGCACCGATTATGGCAATTTTTTTAATTTCCTGCTTGCCCATAGGCGTCATCTCCCTTACATTCTCTCAAATGCCATAGCCATTCCGAGACCGCCGGCTACGCAAATTGCAGCGAGACCGTACTTTTCGCCTCTCTTCTGCATTTCATGGATTAATGTTGTTGATATTCTTGCTCCTGAACAGCCGAGAGGATGTCCAAGTGCGATTGCTCCGCCGTTAACGTTAAGTCTTTCTGGTTTGATTTTAAGTTCCTTAGCACATGCCACTGACTGTGCTGCAAAGGCTTCATTGATTTCAACAAGACCGAAATCATCGATGGTCATGTTTAACTTTCCAAGTAACTTGCGAGTTGCAGGTACAGGTGCAATTCCCATAATTCTTGGGTCAACACCAACTGCAGCAGCTCCCAGAATTTTTGCAATCGGCTTTATTCCCAGCTCTTCCGCCTTTTCAGCGGCCATAATTACCAGGGCGGACGCCCCATCGTTTCTTCCTGATGCATTACCCGCGGTAACATATCCTTCTGGGAAAATAGGTTTCAGCTTTGCAAGCTTCTCCATGCTGGTGTTGCGCTTAGGATACTCGTCAGTATCAAATACTATAGGGTCAGCCTTTCTCTGAGGAATCACTACGGGCACGATTTCATCTTTAAACTTTCCAGCATCAATTGCTGCTACTGCCTTCTGTTGGCTGGCAAGTGCAAATTCGTCCTGCTCTTCTCTGGTAACGCCGAACTGCTTTGCCACATTATCGGCAGTCTGAATCATGTTAAATGTTCCGTAAATATCGTTTGGCTGCGATTTTGGCTGTGACTCGATGTTAGGATCTACGAAAACTGTGTTACCATTTCCTACTCCAAAACGTGCGCCTCTTACATAAAACGGTGCAGTACTCATACTCTCAACACCGCCAACCAGCACTACATCTGAATATCCTGTCTGAATCTGCTGTACACCGTTTAAAATTGACTGCATACCAGACGCACACTGTCTGTGTATTGTGTAAGCAGGAATCGCTTCAGGTATGCGTGTCATCAGCGATGCTAATCTTGCAATATTAGGTGCATCTGTGCTCTGTTTTGCCTGTCCGAAGATTACTTCATCTATAACAGACTTGTCAATTCCGGCCTTTTCTATTGCGCCTTCCATGACTACGTTTGCCAGTACTTCCGGCTGAACATTTTTAAGAGTTCCTCCTATGGAACCAAGTGCAGTTCTTACAGCAGAAACTACTACAACTTCTCTCATTTAAAATCCCTTCTTTCTTTTATAGATGCCATACCGTCACCCTTTTTAGTTTTATTCGCCTGTATATTCCGGCTTCCTTTTTTCCAGGAAGGCATTGATGCCCTCGAGATGATCCTTAGTACTGAAAACCACTGACTGAGATAAAATTTCAATCAAGAGTCCAGTATCAATAGGAAGATCTGCTCCATTCTGAATTGCTCTTTTAGCCAGTTTAGTCACCACTGGACTTTTTTCTGCTATTTTCTTTGCCATGGACATTGCCTTTTCCATAAGCTTATCCAAAGGAACAACTTTGTTCACGAGACCTATCTCATAGGCCTCCTGTGCTGAAACAGGCTCACCGGTCAGGATCATCTCCATCGCCTTTCCCTGTCCCACCAGATTCCTGAGTCTCTGCGTTCCTCCAGCTCCTGGAAGTATACCCACATTCAGTTCAGTTTGACCTATCTTCGCCTTTTCGGCGGCTATTCTGATATCACAGGCTAGAGCTATCTCACAACCTCCGCCCAGGCAGTATCCGTTTATAGCTGCAATAGTCGGCTTGCTTACCTTTTCAATGGCTCTGACCACGGCATTGTTCTCCGAATCCAATGTTTCCAGCACGCTTCTGACTTTAAGTGAATTCAAATCAGCTCCCGCAACGAAGGCTTTTTCTCCTGCCCCTGTGACAATAATTGCTCTTACATCTCTATTGCTATCCAGATTTTCAAAAGTTTTGCGGAGCAGTCCCCAGGTTTCTTTATCCACTGCATTTCGTACTTCCGGCCGGTTTATCGTAACCACCGCTATTCCGTTTTCAATGCTGACCAGTACTTTATCCGACATTTTACACCTCTGCTTTTCTATTTCTTCTTTCCGTTTTCGTCGTACTCATACACGCCTTTTCCCACCTTTTTACCGTAACGACCGGCCTTTACATATTGAACGTGCAGCGGAGCTGGCTTATATTTATCACCAAACATCTTTGAAAGATATTCCAGACTCTTTAAACGGGTATCAAGACCTACGAAGTCTATCATTTCGAAAGGTCCCATAGGGTGATTAAGTCCAAGTTTGCATGCCTTGTCAATATCTTCTGCAGAAGCAAGTCCTTCATTTAACATGATGAACGCTTCGTTTCCGATAATTGCCTGAATACGGCTTGTTACAAATCCCGGTGACTCCTTAACCGTCACTACTTCTTTTCCGAATGAGATTCCCAACTCCTTGGTGATTGCAGTAGTCTCAGGAGAAGTTTCAAGACCATTCACCATCTCGATAAGCTTCATCTTGTGAACAGGGTTGAAGAAGTGCATACCTATAAACCTGTCAGGTCTGTCTGTAACGGAAGCAAGTTCAGTAATGCTTAAGGATGTAGTATTAGTAGCAAAAATTACTTCAGGTCCGCAGAGCTTATCAAGTTCAGCGAAAGCCTGTTGCTTCACTTCAAGTACCTCTGGCAGGGATTCAATAAGGAAATCCGCTTTTGCCAAATCGCTGAGCTGGTCGGTGATAGTAATGTTGGTCAAAGTTCTTTCCTTGTCTTCTTGAGTCGTCTTGCCTCTTTCGATGCCCTTATCCAGCTCTGATTCGATGTATTTTAATGCCTTTTCTAAAGTCACAAGTCTGTGATTATAGAAAATTACTTTATATCCTGCCAGGGCCGCAACGTGAGCAGTCCCTCTGCCCATCTGGCCGCTGCCAAGTACACCCACGGTTTTAATGTTCATATCATTTTCCTCCATTTTTTTGGTTCAATTTACCTTATACTTATATTTCTGCGTAGCTTTGTATCTTTGTCTTGGATTGTCCATTATCCTGAGTGCTCTGATCGATTTCAAGACACAAGCAGTACAGACCAGCCTCTTCAGCCAACTGCGAAATATACGGATAGTCATATTCCTCAACATCACAGAATCTCATAAGACATACCGCTATGCAGTCTGCATCATATTCTTTGGCCATCTCCACCAGCATCTTGCCTCTTTCTCTGTGGTCAGGGCTGTATGCTGTAGAACAGCCTTTGACGTTGAGCCACTGAGCGGCGAGACGTTCCATCGCGTCTTTACTTTCTGGATAATCCGTCCTATACTGCCTCATCTCCTGAGCCAGATCATCAGCCACTACAGCGATTTTGTTCTCCGCAAATATATCAAGAAATTCGACCGGTTCCGCTGTAATACCTGTAAGTATGACTCTTTTTCCTGTCCACTTATGTACAGGATGGGATTTGAGAGCGTCTATAAGCTTTCTTACCTTCGAGATTGTCTCACGAATATCAACAAAGGTAGCGCTTTTCATTACATTGTGTCTTACCGCAGGGGTAATGATGTCCAAATGATCGTTGGCCACCTGACAGAATTCCCTCATCAAAGAATTTCTCTCATTGTACAGATTCAAAGTTTCGTTCAGCTTTTCCTCTGAGATTTTCTTTCCTGCAATTTCTTCAAGTCTTTTCCTTACGCTTTCATATTCCGCCGCCATAAACTCCTGTGCTCCAGCATCCTCTCTGTGCTGTGGATGTATAAAAGAAATAATAGGAATATCAGGTACTCCTGCTCTCCATCCAGAGCTCATTCCGCGGAATGTATCGCACAGCATAGGCATGATTACCGCACTCAGACCGTTATATACGCCTGTCATTCCGTATTCCAGGCATGATCTCATAATCGAGCATGTGTAAATTGGATTATATTTTCCGGCTACTGTAGGCGTAACCTGTCCTCCCCACAATCCGACAGGAACCATATCCAATGCAGTCACAAGAGGCTGCGGCGTGTAAATTGGAAAGCATCCTATTACCTTCTTACCTTCAGCAAGATACTTTTCCATAATTTTCTTAGGATTATTTGCAGCAAAAGCAAATTCATCTAATATTAATTTTAAATACTGCATCTTACTTTGCCTCCTTGTTTGCTTCCATAACTTCTACAGCTCCCTGCAGTCTGGTTTCAAACTGCGCTTCACTGTAAGCACGATCATCTGACTGGTCTCCGTCAAAGTTGGTAACAGGAACATGCGCGTTCTTTTCAATAAGCTCACGTCCGACAAAGATGTGGAAGGTCATCAGTTTACAGCTTCTGTTGACATGGCACAGCATTCCGTCACAGCCAAAGTCCTTGATTGTTTTAGTCCTCTTTTCCATGATTGACGGTGTGCTAAAGCTGTTTGTAGAAGCAAGCTGATAAGCCTTTGCCATTCCATCAAGATCTCCCGGCTCATAGGCAACAGACCAAGCTGTTACATAACCGTTGATTACACAGTTTACGCCGTTCTTTTTCAAGGTTTTAAGATTATGTCCCAGATAAGGCCAGCATGCAATACCTTCCCAATGCATTCTGTACTTTTCAGGAGTAGATCCAAAAGTCGATGTCCCGTTTGCAATATGTTCAAGACACTCCGCCTTAAGTTGCTTAAGAATCTCTGTTGTTGACTCCTTTCCTCTGGCTATAACCATGCAGCTTAAGTAGCTGAATAGGTCAAAGCCGTTCAGAGGAGCCGGAATATGCTGATTCAGAGCAACTATCTCGTCAAAAAGCTTCACATTAATCTGTGATCTCTTCTGCACTTCCAGGAATTTGTCCCAGTCGAACTTCTTACCAAAGAAAGCTTCCATTTCCCTGATATTTGTCTCCAGCTGACTTCTTACATACTTTATCTTGTAGTCCGTAGGTTCTTCTTCATAATAATTGTATAAACAATCCATAAAAAAGATAGGAATGTTCAGATTTCTTGACAAATTCTCATACCATTTGGTAAGCTGCGTACAGCTGTTATTTGCTAAGCACAGAAATGTCGGAACAGGCATGTAAGGTTCTGCTTTTTCCCAATCCAGTTCATCCTTCTGAGCCAAATCAGCCATAGCTATGTTAAGTCTGGCATAGGAACAAATGTTGATAGGATATCTCATTTCTCCTTCAGCATGCTGAATCAGCTCAGAACCCTTGTGTCTTGCCGAAACGCTTGCCGCATTATTTTCGGGATAAAGCAGCGGTATACCGAACGTCTCACATAATTCCTGTGGGAAAATCGCTGTAGACCAGCCGACATGCTCACCTTTCTTCTTTGCTTCCCACGCTGCGTCATAGATGCCTGCAGTCTGAGCTTTCAACATTATCATTGACTTAGGCATCGGTTTTTTCTGTTTTTGTTCTTTTACCTCGCTCACGTCGTATCTCCTTTTTCGGTTTTGTATAGATTTTATTTTTCCAGTTCTTCCAGTGCAAACAGGGCTGCGCCTATGGCTCCGAAGAACTGACAATCTTCATGAACAAAAATGTCTGTTTTTATTTCCTCCGCAAGCGCTTTTACGATTCCCGTGTTGAGAGCAACGCCTCCACTCATGGCTACCTGTTCTTCTATGCCGTTCCTGAAAGCCAGAGATGCAACTCTTTTTGCAACGGACTTATGTATTCCGGCGACCAGGTCTTCAAGCTTTGCATTACTTGAAAGCTTGGAGATCACTTCAGACTCTGCAAATACTGTGCATGTGTTGCTTATCTCCACTGCCTCTTCAGATTTTTCCGATATATCTCCAAGATCTTCAGTTTCAACATTCAACACCTTGGCCATATTCTCCAGAAATCTGCCCGTACCGGCAGCACACTTGTCATTCATTGTGAAGTTGACAATCATGCCTTTGTCGTTGAACCGTATAGCTTTTACATCCTGCCCTCCGATATCTATTACAGTACGGATATTGGGATTTATAAAGAAAATTCCCTTTGTATGACAACTTATTTCACTTTTCTGGCTGTCCGCATTTGGAAACACAAATCTGCCATATCCTGTTGCAAGTGTTCTAGAAATGTCTTCCTGAGTGAGGTTATTCTCAAGCAGAATTTTTTCATAAACCTTCCTCGGGCCGATGGATCCTGTGCCATGAGGAATCAACGCTTTTGCGTATATCTTTTTTTCATCTGTCATTACTACAGCCTTGCTGGCTGTAGAACCAATGTCAATTCCTAAAACATACATCTTTTATAATTCCTTTCCTGAAATCTGTATTATACAGTTTCCAAATCGTTCAAAGAATTGATTAAATCTTTAATATGTGTATGCTCTCGGTGCGCCTAAGCCCATCATCTCACGTGCCTGAGTAGGAGTTGCAATTGGTCTTCCCAGTTCTTTAGCGATTCTTACAACTCTCTCAACCATCTGAGCATTGCTTGTGGCCAGTTCGTGAGGTCCATAGAAGAAATTGTCTTCCAGACCTACCCTTACATGGTGTCCGAGAATGATTCCCAGTGTAATCATCGCTGTCTGACATGCACCCACACCAATAATACTAAACATTGATTCTTTCGGCATCATCTTCGATGCAAGCATCATCTGCTCTGCACATGGATAAACTCCAGAGCCTCCGAATAACATCTGGAACCAATAAGGCTGATCCAAAGCATTCTCTTTTATCATGTTATCCACATATTTAAGGTCATTCAGTCCGAAAACCTCAAATTCAGGCTTAATTCCATTATCTCTGAGCTGCTTTACCGTATCAAGTGCATCGGTCTGTGAGCAGACATAATTGTAATTCCATTTGTGTGCAGGTCTTGGGCTTCTGAGAGGAGCCTTACGATCATGCATATTTCTGATCATTGAGTAGCATGTAATGTCAACACTTGCCACCTCTGGCTTAGCCTCTACAGAGTAGAGCATTCTGTTTGCCATCGTATTAGTTTCCTCAATATATCTTCTTCCGCCTACACATGTATTGTTAATTATTAAGTCAGGACATTTTTCTCTTACCATTGCGTTTACTTTTTTAAAAGCTTCCGGTGTAGAGCTTGTTGCCCATGCATTGATCGGGTCTCTTGCGTGAATATGAACCATGCTTGCTCCGGCATTATATGCATCATATGCCTGTTGAGCTTGTTCTTCAGGTTCTTCTGGAAGATAAGGAGTTGATTCCTTACCGTGCATTCCTCCAGTTATTGCACAAGTTATGATTAAAGGGGGAAACTTGGTCAATCCATTTCTTTCGACTTTTCTGACATAATCCATTGTCTCTCTATAGTCGCCTAATAAAAAATCCTTTAAATCACTCATTTTAGTTTACTGTCCACCTTTCTGTTTCTTTTTCGTTCAATGCATTGATGACTAATAATTTTGCAAAGCTCGTGCCAAATTAAATAACATGACAAAAAAAAAGATATTGAACAGTTTTTCCCTAATGTCATGGGTGTTCTATTATCGTTAGCTTCCTCGCACGCGTTCCCTATATTGCAAAATGCAAGATGCAGCGTCTTTCATGTCTTGCAAAAAGCAACAAACGATTCACAGGTATGCCCTATGAACCATCCGTGCTTTATTTTCTATGAGGAGTGTTATATGTTTTCTGCTGTTATATAAGCATCGGCAAGACCTTCAAGAAGATCCTTTGTTCTTCCTACGTCTCCGATTATCACATATGGTATGTTTTCTTTTTCCAAATAGCTTCTTAAACCTAAAGTTCCATTTGGTTTATATCCAACTGCATATACAATCATATCTGCATATATTTCTTCTTTTTCTTTTTCAGCTTTTTCACCCCGTATCGTCAGGATTACCTTATTATGACTTATTTCAGAAACCTCAGCCGATGTGACAATTCGAACACCTAATTCCTTTAAATGCTTCATCATAATCCACTTCAATCCAACAAGTCCCTTCCCGGCTTTAGGTTGCAGCCCAACTGAACCACCGCCGATGATAACAATATTTTGATTTGGGCACTTAACGCTTTCTGACAATATCTGTTCAGCAGATACGCACGGCATCTGGCTTTCTTTACATATCTCAGGCATTATAGGACTTGCCCCAGATGCAAAGATAATAAAATCCGGTTTCTCACTTCTTATTATCTCTTCACTGATAGGCACGCCTGTAAGTATCGTAACATTATTTTTTCTTAGCTCATGTTCCAAATAATCCGCAAATGTGCTGAACATTTGCTTGAATGGAGCCTTATCAGCAATGTGAAGTTTACCTCCCAAACGACTATCATCAGTAATTATGGTAACAATATGACCTCTTTTACTGGCTGTTTTGGCTGCTTGAAGTCCAACCGGACCGGCCCCTATTATAAGTAGCTTCTGAGGCGGAGTCTTAGCACTTCGGAAATATTCTCTTCCAGCTTCGGGATTAAAAACACAACATACATCGTTTTTCTTTAAAGCATTTTCAATACAACCGCGGTTGCACGCTTGACATCTATTATAAGGAATACCTTTTCTGCTTTTATTAACAAAATCAGGGTCTGCTAAAAAAGGCCTTGCCGCACCTACAAAATCGCAGTCTCCTTTTTGAAGCAGCTCTTCAGCAATTTGAGGGCTGTTTATTCTGTTGCACGCAATTACAGTCAATCCTGTTTTTTCCTTAATCTCACCTGATAAATATGAAAAACCACCTGGCGACACATGATAAGAAATCTGAGGTACAGGAGCCTCATGCCATCCACCGGTAACCGTAACTCCATTAACCGTTCCGGAAGGAAGTTGATTTAAAAATTTGGCCATGTAGTCATTATCATAACCTCCAAGCATATCCCCTCCAGAAATTTTAATAATCACGGGGAAGTCTGGGCCAACAGCATTTCTTATAGCTTTTAAAACTTCCGTAGGGAAGCGCATTCTCTTTTTATCATCTCCTCCCCAAATATCTGTACGAAGATTGGTTCTCGGAGATAAAAACTCTGACAGGAGATATCCTACACTAGCGCTTACTTCAACACAATCAACTCCGTTTTTTTTTCATCTAACCGCCGCGTCAGCGAAATCTCTAATAGTTTGAATTATATCATCTTCCACCATCTCTTTAGGATCAACCTTGTAAATAGGAGATGCAATCGGAGATGGAGCCATAGGTGGCCCCAAATGTAGCACATCGGTGTTGTTTCTGCCTGCATGATAAAGTTGCATTATCACTTTGCAGTCTCCTTCGTGAATAATATCACAGACTTTCCTTAGTCCTTCATCATATTTTTCATTATCCAACCTGTGCATACCATGTCTAGCTCCAATCTCACTGACTGCACCGACCAGCGTAATTGTAGCCATTCCTCCACAGGCTCTTCTTTTGTAGAATTCAAAATCTCTTCTGCTAAAAGTGCCATCTGAATTTGCATATCCCGTATGCATTGCCAACATAATCCATCTATTCTTTAGTTTCATATTTCCAATCACACCGTGCGTGTATAGTTTTTCCATTTTAATTCTCCCTTATTTGATATCTATGCTGCATTTTGCTTACACCAATTTAGTTTAGCAAAAAAACATGCCATAGACGATTAAATAATATATTGGCATATTTTTTGCTTGGTATGTTTATATCTGTACCCTATTTCGTACAAAATTTTTTTGGGAGGATTTACAAATGTCTTTAGAAAACAAAATTGTTTTAGTTACCGGCTCAGGTGATGGTATCGGTAAAGCCATTGCAACAGCCTTCGCATTAAACAAAGCTCGATTAATGCTTTGTGACGTAAACGGAGAAGTTTTGGAAAAAACAGTTGAAGAAATGCGCCAGCTTGGTGCCGAAGCATATGGTGTTCAATACAATGCCTCTAAACCTGAAGAAGTTGAGAAAGTATTTAATGCTACAATTGAAAAATACGGTGATATCGACTGCTTGGTCAATAACGTAGGTATCGCCGGCCCTACTAAACCTGTACAAGATATCACAATGGACGAATGGACAACTACATTTGCAGTAGATGTCAACAGTACATTTTACATGTGTAAGCTTGCTGCCCCTTATATGATCAAGAAAAAAGCAGGCAAAATAGTAAATATGTCCTCAATATCCGGAAAACATGCGCTCTTGAATCGTTCACCTTACTGCGCTGCTAAAATGGCTGTAATAGGACTCACACGTTGCCTTGCCAAAGAGCTTGGTGTACACAACATTACAGTTAACGCCGTATGTCCTGGTGGAATAGACAATGCCCGCGGAGCAATGGTGTACCAAAAGCAAGCCGAAGCCCGTGGTGTTACAGTTGAAGAAGTAATAAATAAAACCCTTGAGCAGTACTGCTTAAAGCATCTAGTTCCTATGTCTGATGTTGCTGAAATGGTCCTTTTCCTCTGCGATGAAGAAAAAAGTAACAGCATTACAGGATTAGACATAAATGTTTCATGTGGAGCTTATTTATAATTCATATAAGATAACTATAACCTTTTTTATGTTTTACATTTTTATAAAGGGGTTGTTTCAGACTTGTAAAACGATGAACTTCCCCTTTATATTTTAACATTACTATTAGCTAGTACCCCGTCAGCTGGATCATCAGCTCCAGCCTTTCAAGTACCGCTTTGGTCAGAAGGTCAGCCAGTGGCCTGCTGCTCCCGCTGCGGCAATAGTTGCAGAATGCACCGTTATATTCGCTTTCGGACATGTCCGGACATGCCATAGGAAAACCTTCCTCCAGCAGGTAATACTCCATCAAAGCCCGCGCCACAATCTGATTTTTCTCCTTAAACGGATAAATCGCCAATAGACGATTATGCAGGCCTGCCGCCTTTTCGAAAGGATTTTCAAACTCATCCCTGTGGCCGGCAAATGCCAAAAATTCACTCATGGCGCCGGGTATTTCCGCGGGCAGAACCGGTGTGTACTCATACTCCACCAGCTGTGGCGTGGTTTTACGAAATTCTATGGTATCAGCACCTGTCTTAGCAGTGATGTTCCTGATTAGCTCCGGACCAATGTCAAGTCTCCTCTGCATCAGGTCGTAAAGTTCCCTTCTGATCTCACCCAGCCTTTCCACCAGAACATGATCCATAATCCTGCCGTTAATGACCATTTTCCCGCCAAGAATCTTCTCCACTTCTTCCCTGGAAAGCGGGCTTCCATCCAGTCTGAGATTCATATAAATCCAGTCCAGTTTTTCCAGATGGTCTATGTATTCTTTTACCGCCGCCGGGAAAGGGCTCCTGTTTGAAAGCACAATCAGCTTTTTTCTGATTTCTCTTATCATAGTCCGACCTCGTCTCTACCGTCATCAAAATCCGGCACTTTTTTAAAGTTTACCATATATTTCAGTGGTTTTCTATGTTATACTGTATGAAAACAGGCAAAAATACGAAAAAAGGACATAGATATATGAAAATATTGGTGGTAAGCGATACTCACGGAGACTGCTCCAGGGTCATCGAAGTTTTCCAGAAGCTTAACAAAGAATCCCCTGTGGACATAATCGTCCACTGCGGCGACTATGCGGCTGATGCCAGAGAACTCCAGGCACGGCTGGGAGCGCATGTAGCCTAGGTCAAGGGAAACTGCGACGGCGGATTCAGCAACACCGACTGGTCCATTCTGGAAACCAAGGCGGGAAACTTCATTATAACTCACGGTCACAATGAACAGGTGGATTTCAGCAAACAGAACATTTACTACAAGGCTTTGGAAAACGACTGCGTCGGGGCCATCTTCGGTCATACTCATCGGGCATCCTATACTGAAATGGACGATATTGTGCTGATGAATCCCGGAAGCCTGACTAAACCCAAGGACGGCAGCGGCGGCACCTTTGGTCTGCTCGTTACTGGCGAAGACTCCATCTGGGGAAAAATATACCGTTATGAGGATTTTATGTCATCAGGTGCGGGCTCCCCTGGAGGCTCACAGGGCGGCAATACTCAAAACGGCGGATCAAAACCTAAAGTCAGAGGCGGTCATCTCAGAGACCTTCTCAACTACAGTGACAGGTTTTAGAAAGGAAAAATCAAATGACAAACTCATTTCTTCTCACAGACAAGGAATCTGTGATGCAAAATCTAAAAAATATACATGCCGAAAACACAGGCGGACACAGGGAAAGAGTCAACGGGCTCATGGCCGCCGACTATGTGGACTGCGACATTGAATCCCTTACGGTAACGGCAGAATTTCAAGTGTTGCCTTGGGAACTCAACCGCAAGGACGTACTTCATGGCGGAGTTATATGCACCATGCTCGATCACATTGCAGCGATTGCTGTAACTTCCTTTTCCAACTTATGGTGTCCTACAGTGGATATGGATATAAGATTTATCAGTTCAGGGCATCCTGACGACATTATAATTGCAACCGGTCGAATTGTCTCCGCGGGAAAGAGAGTTTTTCACACTGAAGCAGTTCTTAAAAGCAAGACGACAGGTAAGATAATCGCTACAAGTACTTCAACTTTCCTGAATATTTTAAAAAAAGAGGAGCCGGCTATATGAAACACCAATCCAAGGGACTCATAACTAGGGCCGCAGCCTTCTTTAAGGTTGTCGGTGATGAGACCAGAATGAAAATATTATGTGCCATTTCTACGGACGAGCTTTGCGTAAACGACATCGCATCCGCCCTTGATATGACAATATCGGCGGTCTCCCACCAGCTTCGCCTGCTCAAAGACGAAGGGCTGGTAAAGAGCCGCCGTGATGGAAAAAACATATTCTATTCTCTGGATGACCAGCATGTCATAGATATTATCGACATCGCCTTCACCCATATCGAGCACAAATCCCACGGAGAGAACTGCTGCTGCAATAGCTGTTGCTCAAGCTGCGCAGGTGGCCGCGACCCTCATCACGAATAATAAAAAATCAGGCAGTCTGAAGCGGATTGATTCATAAATCTCACTCAGGCTGCCTTTCTCACTTATTTAACTCTTTTTCATGGTTCTCATGGAATTAATGATAGCAATCATTGAAACGCCCACATCCGCAAAAACGGCTGCCCACATGTTCGCTAGACCCAGTGCACTGAGCAAAAGTACGATGAGCTTTACGCCCAGAGCAAAAACAATGTTCTGCTTTACTATGGAAAGGGTCTGCCTGCTTATCTTCATCAAATCAAGAAGCTTTGACGGCTTATCGTCCATAATCACAACGTCCGCCGCTTCGATGGCTGCATCGGAGCCAAGCCCTCCCATAGCCACATCCACATCTGCTCTGGCCAGTACCGGTGCGTCATTGATGCCGTCACCCGCAAAGATGAGTTTTCCTTTTTCTGACTTCTCTGCCAAAAGTTCGCATACCCTGTTTACCTTATCCTCAGGCAGAAGCTGCGAATAAATTCTGTCAATGCCCAGCTTCCTGGCCCACCGATTCTGCTGCTTCCTTATTATCCCCTGTCAGCATTACAGTTGTTATGCCGCGGGCTTTAAGGCCGCTGACTGCCTCCTGCGCGTCTTCCTTTACCTGATCTGCGATGAGAATATATCCGGCATAAATGCCGTCAACTGCCACAAATATTACAGTTCCGGCTTCTGTCGGTTCTTCGAAGCCGAGCCCTTCCCTGGACATGAGCTTATAATTTCCAGCCAGAACATTGTGTCCGTCTACGACAGCCGAGACACCCTTTCCTCGCCGCCTTCGAAATCTTCTGCCGCCCGGACCTTTTCCACCTCAAAAACGCCTTTTGTCAGCGTGCCCGTCTTATCCATCACAACGAATTCCGCATGTGCAGCCGCTTCAAGGTAGTTGCTACCCTTTACCAGCACTCCAATCCCAGACGCTGCACCGATTCCCCCGAAGAATCCGAGAGGAACGGAAATTACCAGTGCACACGGACAGGAAACAACCAGAAAGCTGAGAGCCCTGTAAAGCCAATCTGCGAAAAGTGCTCCTTCTATAACCAAAGGCGGAATCACGGCCAGCACCACCGCTGCACCCACTACTGCCGGGGTATAAACCGCCGCAAAGCGGGTAATAAAATTTTCCGTCTTAGCCTTTTGGCTTGTAGCATTTTCAACCAGTTCAAGGATTTTGCTTACTGTAGACTGGCCGAATTCTTTTTCGCATCTCACCTCAATCAGACCGCTCAAATTAATACAGCCGCTGAGAATATCGCTGCCGCAGCTGACATCACACGGAAGAGATTCTCCCGTCAGAGCTGCCGTGTCCAAAGTTGAATGCCCCGACACTACTACTCCGTCCAGCGGAACCTTTTCCCCCGGTCGTACTACTATGATATCTCCGATTTTTACGTCCTCGGGAGAAACCTTCTCAACACCGTCTGCAGTCTTAAGATTTGCATAATCAGGTCTGATGTTCATAAGCTCAGCAATGGACTTTCTCGATTTCCCTACCGCATAGTCCTCAAAGAGTTCACCCACTTGATAGAACAGCATTACCGCCACTGCTTCCGGATAATCTCCCACAAAGAAAGCTCCCACGGAAGCCACCGCCATGAGAAAGTTTTCGTAAAAAACCTTTCCGTTGGCAATGTTTCGCACTGCCTTAAACAGCACTCTGTAGTCCACAATAAGGTATGGAATCAGGAAAGAAACCGCTTCCGGAATCGGTTCTGCGAACCTTATCGCTGCGGCTGCCACGAACAGCACTGCTCCTGCGATGAGCCTTATCAATCTCTTTTTCATTCTGATTTCAATCCCCTTTTTCCCTTAGATTTCCTTTATTGTCACATCAGGCTCGGTTTTCTTCACAATTTTTTTGATCTTCTTGAAGGTTTCTTCATATCTCTCTTCTTCCACATCCAGAATCATTTTGGTAGTCAGAAAATTAACTGAGGCGCTGTTTACGCCTTCTATCTTGGCAACGCCTCTTTCTATAGCAGCTGCGCAGTTTGCACAGCAAAGGTCTTCTAATAAATATGTCTTCTTCATAGTCTGCCTCCTGTAGTATTTAAATATGCCTTTATGCTGCCGTTGTCTCCTCAGGCTCCGGCAAACAGTTGAATATGCGTTCAACTGTCAAGAGGTTTTTTTCGGATTTTTTTGTCTCTTATGTTTCAGCTGCTGATATAAGGTTGTATGGAATCCTGAAATACTTATAAAAAAACAACATTTCCCCATACCGCAGGCGGAAACCTGCCGGCTAATAATGAAAATGTTGTTCTATTCTGAAAAAACAATCAGTTTCTACAACGAAGTTTGAAAACATGTTGTAAATATTTTTAAATCCGCAGTATTCTACAACATTTGCCCTCCAACCAATCCTCTTTATGGTTGAAACTGGAAGCAACGTTGTAAAAAATCGTATAACGGCTGAATTATACAACCTCTCCGAACAACGCCTCGTATTCCTCTCTCAGCATGGACATGAGGTGCACATCATAGAGAATGCCGTTTTTTCGACAGTTTTTGCGGAGCACACCCTCGTACTTAAATCCCAGGGACAAATACAGACCCGCTGCAGGATTACCGGTGTAATGGTCAAGATAAAGTCTTTCCAGGCCGAGCACATCAAAGCAATAGCCCATCATGGCTTCCATGGCCTGCTTGCCGTAGCCTTTGCCGCGAAGAGATTTATCTCCTATATAAATACGCCAGATTTCACCTTTCCAGCCGTCTTCAATGTCAGCCAGAACTATGCGCCCGATTTTGCGTGTACCCTCGTTTTCCTCTGCAGCCTGTAATCCCTCTTCTTTCAGCAGAATAGTAAACTGCTGTGCCTTGGGATCTTCCTCATCGGCAACATATTTTCTGACTACATCCTCCATTGTCTGTCCGTCTCTTATGCTAAAAAACTCCGTCACTTCCGGCCGCTGCTCCCACCGGCAGAAATCCTCCAGGTCATTTCACTCCGACAGTCTTATTATCAGATCATTGGTCTCCAAAATAATCTCTTTTCTCCTTCTGCGATGTTTGTTTTTTCATTATACCACAAGCACCTTCACAAAACAATCCTGTTGAAAAAGCACGAAAACTACTGTATACCGTTATGGTACGAATTGAATAAGCGCCATTCAGGCGACTCTCGGAATCTTTGATATTACTGGCTTTCAGGGTTTTGCAAAGCCAAGTAGATCTATTCAAACTCAATCGTCCCCGGTGGCTTCCCGGTGCAGTCATACACGACGC
>ENA-ORRN01000318-ORRN01000318.1-human-gut-metagenome-genome-assembly--contig:-NODE-318-length-39280-cov-6.358955_pt1 | contig 39280 bp, 38 predicted proteins | sample MGYA00242174_ERZ509132 | MGnify/ENA primary metagenome ERZ509132 (study PRJEB26280, sample SAMEA2338671) | human gut metagenome | biome: human gut; feature: human-associated habitat; material: faeces... | reverse complement strand
ACTGGCAGGAAAATTTTATATTTTTTCAATTGTCTACTTGACGGGGAGCGGTTCACCATCAACTGTGCGACAGCCCCTCTAATTTTTATGAGAGCCGAATCAAATTTACGACGCGGCGCGTATTTGTTTTGAGACATGTTGTAAATTAAAGACAATTAGGTTCAATAATTCGTTGAAAAATCAACCTTCTGTATTGGCATGATTGTTGCAACCTCTTAATATAACATAAAATATTTACAAGATGTTATAGCAATTTATAATTTTATGGAGGAAAAAGTAGATGTCTAAGAAAGTTAAAAATTTGTTTTGGGGTGCGCCGAAACAATCTTGGATTGCATTAATATTCCTTTGGTTCGTTTTTGCAATGAATGCCAATGGAAGAGAAATTATTAACCGTTTATTACCATATATAACAGATGAATACGAGCTCAGTGCGACCGTTGCCGGCTATTTGGGAAGTATTGCATATTTAGGACTGGCACTTGCTTCCATTCCGCTTGCAAGATGGGCAGATAACAAAGGACACGGATGGAAAAGAAGAAATGTATGCCTTTTGTTTGCAATAGGATATTTAGGATTCACAGCTCTCTGCGGGTGCAGTTTTATAACGGTATCGTTTGGTGCACTCATTATTCTGCAGTTCTTTAGAGGCACATTCGCCGGAGCAGGAGATCCATGTGAAATTGCGAGTGTTATCGAATGGTTCCCTCAGGAAAGGGCCGGAATGGCACTTGGAATTCACCACACTTCATATCCTTGGGGAACAGCTATCGGCGGTCTACTTATTACAGCGTTTTTACTTAATTTCGGAGATGAAAATTGGCAGTATGCATTCTTCATTTTCCCTGTGATTGGTGTACTTATTTGGGTTTTCTACTATAAATGGTCAAATGCAAAGAATTACAAGGCCTTTGAAACAACAACAAGAGAAGCTGGAATGACTTGCCCTCTTGAATTCGACGCAGACGATGATGTTAAACCGGAACCGGGTGCATTCGGCAGATGCATCAGAAATCCTAACATTTCACTTGCAGCGGTTGCAGCACTTTTGTGCCACCTTGCATATATTGGTTTCAACTTCTGGCTTCCGTATTACCTTGCTTTCGTAGCAGGTTTTAATTATGCCGCAGCAGCCAGTCTGAGCCTTGTGTATACGATTACTGGAGGCCTCGGTCAAATTGTTTGGGGAATTGTTGCTGACAAGATCGGGACAAAGAGAGTTCTTCTTATTTGCTCATTATGGCTTGCAATCGCATTTGCACTTATGAAATTTGTAGGAATCAGCCTTATTACTCTTGTTGCATGTCAGCTTTTCCTGGGATGTTGTTCGAACGGAGTCTATCCGGTTATGTACAACTATGTTGCGAAATCAACTGAGAAGGGTGCTGTTGCGACTGCAAATGGGATCCTTAATACCGGATTATATGTAGGGGCATGCATAGCAACTCCGATTATGGGTAAGTGTATTGATCTTGGTGGAGGATTTGAAGCTATCAGCGGATATAACACAGGCCTTGTGGTAATGTGTGGATGCATGATTGTTACATTCCTTATTTTCCTCCTCTTCACAAGAGAGACAAACGGACCTAGAGTAGGAAAAGACTTTGCAATCGTAAGTGCTGAAAAATGCAATGTACTGAAAAATATAAAGTAGTTTTTTATTCATAGGGGGAAATTATGATTAAAAACATTACGGTAATTGGTGCGGGAACTATGGGACACGGAATTGCGGAAACATTTGCTTTACATGGATACAAAGTAAATATCTATGAGGTAAATGAAGAAGTTCGGCATTCCGCACCGAAGATAATCAGAGAAGAATTGTCATTTATGGCCGAGAATGAATTGATTAATGATGAAGATATTAAAAGAACCTTAGAAAACATAGATTTTTTTGATGACCTTAAGCAAGCATCAAAAAATGCAGACTATGTTATAGAAGCCACACCTGAAATTTTAGAATTAAAAAGGAAGATTTTTGCGGAACTCGATATGTATTGCAAAAAAGAAACTATTTTTGCAAGTAACACTTCAAGCCTTGCATTAAACGAAATGATTGAATTCTTGCCCGAAGAGCGCCAAAAAAGGAGTATGGTTTGTCATTGGTATAATCCAGCGCACCTTATGCCTATAGCAGAATTATCTTTATTTGGGAATATGGATGAAGAAACATTTTGTGAAGTAAAAGACTTGTATGAAAATGCAGGAAAGCAAGTGGTAAGAGTTCTTAAGGATGTGCCAGGTCTTGTTGCCAACAGAATACAACAAGGCGTAGCGCGAGAAGTTTTTTCGCTTATCGAAAAGGGAATTGCTCTTCCAGAAGACATTGACAAAGCTTTGAAATTTGGACCGGCATTCCGCTATGCAACGACAGGACAACTTGAGGTTGCAGACATGGGAGGTCTGGATATTTGGGCAACGGTAGGTGATAACCTTCTGAAAGTGATGGATAACTCACAGAAAGCGAGTCCGATACTTTGGGAGAAAGTTAAGGAGGGCAAGCTAGGAATAAAGACTGGAGAAGGTTTCTTTAGCTACCCCGAGGAAAAGATTCAGGATATTAAAAATGAGTTTAATAAGCGACTAATCACTCAGCTGAAAGCCTCAAAAAAATATATTTAGGTGACGCACTACACAGAGAACGAACTGTCGTGCAACCGACTTTACTAGTCAGTTGTGCGGCAGTTCGTTGACTTTCTCAAGCAATTCATCCAGCATTTCGCGGCAGGCGCCGCACTTGTTTCCGATATCCGCGACTTCGCAGAGCGTCTTTAAGTCCGTAACGTGCTGCTCGCGGATGATGTCTTCCACCTCACCGAGCGTCTTGTTCTTGCATACGCAAATTTTGTAATCTCTGGTTTTTCCATCTAAATACATATTGTCATCTCCTAATAATGTGCTTAATGACAGTATACCACCGTGCTCTTTTTTAAAACAACTCTCTTTTTTTGGAATTTAGATGTAGACTGGACTTTTTGAGCTCACATTCTAATTTTTTTGAAGGCGTGTTAGAAGTCGAAGAAGAAAAACGAGTTTGCATTCTAAAAAATTTTCGGAAACGCCTTGAGCGAAATCCATTTTCTCTCGAGTTTTAGAACGCGAGGGCGGTTTCAGGCTTAGACTTCTAAATCCCCAAAAACATTGCGATAAGCTGCCTGAAAACTCACACAATCTTCGAAAACACATCTTTTATTTTCGTGTGGCTGTGGTATAATATGTAATATCAGTTCCTTGCGTGCAGATTCAATGCGCGGCGGGAATCATTTTAAGGAAAAGGAAGCGAGAAGATTATGATTAAAGTTGACATTTTTTCAGGATTTTTGGGAGCAGGCAAGACCACTTTGATTAAGAAGTTAATCGAGGAAGCCTATAAGGGCGAGAAGGTTGTTTTGATAGAAAACGAGTTCGGTGAAATCGGCATTGACGGAGGATTCCTCAAGGATGCCGGAGTGGAAATCAACGAAATGAATTCCGGCTGCATTTGCTGCAGTCTGGTCGGCGATTTCGGAAAGGCGCTGGAAAAGGTAATTGCAGAATTTCATCCGGACAGAATTTTGATTGAACCGTCGGGAGTCGGCAAACTCAGCGACATCATTCAGGCAGTTGAGGATCTGGACCTCGAAGAGGTTAAACTGAACGGATTTACGACCATCGTAGATGCAAAGAAGGTTAAAATCTACATGAAGAACTTCGGCGAGTTCTACAACAATCAGGTGGAACACGCAAGCTCGATTATTCTGAGCCACACGAAGGGCATGGAAGACGAAAAGATTGAAAAGGCTGTTGAGACTCTTCGCGGTCACAATCCAAATGCGACAATTATAACAACGGACTGGGATGCACTTTCCGGTGCTCAGATTCTTGCAGCGATGGAAAAGCGCGATACAATTGAAGAGGCTCTTCATCATCTCGAAGAAGAGCATGAACATCACCATCATCACGACCACGATGAAGACTGCTGCTGTGATCATCACCATGACCACGACCATGACCATGACCATGAAGAGCATGAACACGAAAACCATCATGACCATGAGCATCATCACCATGACCATGACGACCACTGCTGCTGCGGCCACGACCATGAGGGACATCACCATGCAGACGATGTTTTCGAGAGCGTGGGCATCGAAACACCGAAGAAATTCACAAAAGAAAAGATTGAAAAGGCTTTGGAAGCCCTCGAAGATAAGGACGAATACGGATTCATCCTCAGAGCAAAGGGCATCGTAGAAGCAGAAGACGGACAGTGGATTCACTTCGACTATGTTCCGGGTGAGCCGGATGTCAGAACCGGTGCGTCGGGCGTTACGGGAAGACTCTGCGTCATCGGTTCGGAAATCGACAGAGATAAGATTTTAAAACTTTTTGAAATATAATAGAGGAGAAATCAATGATACAACCAAGAGAAATACCGGTGTATTTGTTTACCGGATTTTTGGAGTCGGGGAAAACCACTTTTATACAGGAAACTCTGGAAGACCCTGCCTTCAATGAGGGACAGAAGACGCTGCTTCTTGTGTGCGAAGAGGGCGAAATCGAGTATTCACCGATTAAGTTTGCGTCCTCCAATGTAAAGATTGTGACGGTTGACGAAGAGGAAGAGCTTACGGGAGAGTTTTTACAGAAGCTCCGGGATGAAATCGGATTTGAAAGGGTTGTCTGCGAGTTCAACGGCATGTGGTCACTCGACAGCCTGTACAGCAGCATGCCGGACGGATGGACGGTTTATCAGGAAATGAGTTTTGCGGATGCGAGAACTTATCTGACCTATAACCAGAATATGAGAAATCTCACAGTAGACAAGCTGAAATCCACCGAGACGATTGTTTTCAAGCATTTTACGCAAGACATGGACAAGATGGCGTACCACAAAATCGTGCGCGCAATCAACCGCCGCTGCGACATCATTTACGAATACGGCCCGAACAATATCGAAATCGATAATATCGAAGACCCGCTTCCGTTTGACATCAATGCAGACATCATCGAAATCGGCGACAAAGACTATGCGATGTGGTATGCGGACATGAACGACGAAGAAGCAAAGTACTACGGCAAAACCGTTAAATTCAAGGGCAGAAGCCTTCTGGGCGGAGGCCTCAAGGACGATGAATTCGTCATCGGAAGACATATCATGACTTGCTGCGTGGAGGACATCCAGTTTGGAGGCCTTGTTGCCAAATACGCAGACGCGCAGTCTCTGGATCACGGCGGATGGGTGGAAATGACCGCCAAAATCGAGCGAGAGTACAACGATATGTACCAGAGCGAAGGCCCTGTATACCATGTAATCGAAGTGAAAAAGACAACGCCGCCTGAAGAAGAGGTTGCGACATTCTATTAAACAAAAAACATAGAACGGGAGGAAAACTGATGACAGTATCAAAAGACTATTTGCAGAAGATGGACGCGTACTGGCGCGCTGCCAATTACCTGTCGGCGGCACAGCTTTATCTGCTGGACAATCCGCTTTTGAGAGAGCCTTTGCGAAAAGAACACATCAAGAAAAAGATTGTCGGACACTGGGGAACCGTGCCCGGACAAAACTTTGTCTATGTGCATATGAACCGTGCGATTAAAGAGTTCGGACTCAACATGATTTATTTATCGGGACCGGGACACGGCGGAAACTTTTTCGTGTCGAACGCCTACCTCGAAGGCACCTACAGCGAAGTATATCCGAATGTAGGGGAGGACGAAGAAGGGCTGAAGAGACTTTGCAAGCAATTTTCTTTCCCGGGAGGAATCTCAAGCCATGTGGCACCGGAGACTCCGGGCTCCATCAACGAGGGCGGAGAACTCGGCTATTCGCTGGCACACGCTTTCGGCGCGGTTTTTGACAATCCTGACCTGATTGCCGCCTGTGTTGTCGGAGACGGCGAGGCCGAAACCGGACCGCTTGCGACCGCTTGGCATTCCAACAAGTTTTTGAGCGCAAAAAACGACGGTGCGGTTCTTCCGATTCTGCACCTGAACGGATACAAAATCAGCAATCCGACGGTGTTCGCAAGAATTTCGCAGCAGGAGAGAGAATGGTTCTTCAAGGGCTGCGGCTGGAATCCGTATTTCGTAAGCGGAAGCGATCCAATGGAAATGCATGAAAAAATGGCAGAGGCCGTTGACAAGTGCATTGCCGAAATCAAAGAAAACCAGAGAAAGGCAAGAGAAGAGGGGGCAGCCGAGCGTCCGATGTGGCCGATGATTATTCTTGAAACGCCGAAGGGCTGGACAGGACCGAAGATTGTTGACGGAAACGCAATCGAGGGAACTTTCCGCGCACATCAAGTGCCGATTTCCATGGAAAAGGAAGAGCACCTCGCGCAGCTTGAAGAATGGCTGAGAAGCTATAGACCGGAAGAACTTTTCGGAGAGGATTACCGTCTGATACCGGAGCTTCGCGAATTGGCGCCGGTGGGAGACGCCCGCATGAGCGCAAATCCGCACACCAACGGCGGAAAACTCCTCAGAGACCTCAGAGTGCCTGATTTTAAAGACTATGCGGTGGAGGTTCCTTATCCGGGCAGCGTAAAAGCGCAGGATATGATGGAACTCGGCGGCTATGTCAGAGATATATTGAAACTTAACAAAGAACATAAAAATTTCCGTATTTTTGGGCCGGACGAGGCGAAATCCAATCGTCTGTACCGGGCTTTTGAAGTTGAAAAGAGAGACTTCCAGGGTGAGATTTACGACTTTGACGAAGATCTTTCCCATGAGGGCAGAATCATGGACTCCTACCTGAGCGAGCATATGTGCGAGGGCTGGCTGGAAGGCTATCTGCTGACCGGAAGACATGGCTTCTTTGCAAGCTATGAGTCCTTTATCCGTGTTGTTGACTCGATGGTCTCACAGCACGCAAAATGGCTGAAGGTCTGCAACCAGCTCCCTTGGAGACAGAAGATTGCTTCACTCAATCTGATTTTGACTTCGAATGTATGGCAGCAGGATCACAACGGATTCACGCATCAGGACCCGGGAATGCTCGACCATGTTGCAAATAAGAAGGCGGATGTTGTGCGGATGTACCTGCCGCCGGATGCAAACTGTCTGCTTTCCTGCTTCGACCACTGCATCAAGAGCAAAAACTATGTGAATGTAATCGTCGCATCCAAGCATCCGAGCCGTCAGTGGCTGACGATGGAGCAGGCGGTCATTCACTGTACGCAGGGAATAGGCATCTGGGACTGGGCAAGTAACGATCAGGGGCAGGAGCCTGACCTTGTGATGGCTTGCTGCGGAGATACGCCTACGCTGGAAGCTTTGGCGGCCGTGACGATTTTGAGGCAGCACCTGCCGGAGCTCAAAGTCCGCTTCATCAATGTGGTTGACCTTATGAAGATGGAATCGCACGAAAACCATCCGCACGGTCTGACGGACGATGAATTTGACGCGCTGTTCACGAAGGATAAGCCGGTTGTGTTTGCTTTTCACGGTTATCCGAAATTGATTCACGAGCTCACGCATGGAAGACACAACGAGCAGAATTTCTTCGTTCACGGTTATCTTGAAGAAGGTACGATTACAACTGCGTTTGATATGAGAGTTCAGAACCATATTGACCGCTTCAGCCTCGTAAAGGAAGCGTTGAAGCACCTTCCGCAGCTTGGAAACAAGGCGGGACACCTGACGCAGCAGATGAACGACCTTTTGGTAAAGCATAAAAACTATATCGCCGAGTACGGTCAGGATATTCCTGAGGTTCTCGAGTGGGAATGGAAATAAGAGAAAACGGAGGATACGCGATGATTTATACGGATTTTAAAGGCGAAAAAATTTCTCAGCTCGGATTCGGAACCATGCGGCTTCCGGTTATCAACGGCGTCGATAAAGACATTGACGAGGAAAAAGCACTTGAAATGTTCGACTATGCGTATAAGCACGGTATCAACTATTTTGATACCGCATGGGGCTACCACGAAGAAAATGCCGAAATCGTTGTCGGCAAAGCCCTCAGCCGTTATCCACGCGAGAGCTTCCATTTGACAACGAAGTTCCCGGGCTATGACCGCAATAACTTCCCGAAAGTTAAGGAAATCTTCGCAAAACAGCTCGAAAAGCTGCAGACGGAGTATTTTGACTTTTATCTGTTCCACAATGTGTGCGAATACAATATCGAAAATTATCTGAATCCGGAATTTGGAGTGAAGGAGTATTTGGTGTCGGAACGCGAAGCAGGCAGAATCAAACATTTGGGATTTTCCGACCATTCCGGCATTGAGTGCTTCAAGCGCTTCCTTGACGCATACGGCGATGTGATTGAATTTTGTCAGATTCAGCTCAACTGGCTTGACTGGGATTTCCAAGAGGCGAAGGAGAAAGTCAGAATCCTGAACGAAAAGAACATCCCGATTATCGTTATGGAACCGCTCAGAGGCGGAACGCTGGTTGAGCCTGCAGGCAGCGCGGAAAAGTGCTTCCGCTATCTGCAGTCGATTCCGGGAATCGTAACGATTCTGTCAGGCATGTCGAATCTGAAGCAACTTGAAGAAAATATCAAGATTTTTGAAACAAGCGAGCCGATGGGCGAAGATGAAAAAGAAGTGCTTTATGAAAAGGCGAAAAAAATGACAAGCGGCGTACCTTGCACCGCCTGCCGTTACTGCACAACCTACTGCCCGAAAGGCATTGATATTCCGTACATACTGAATCAATATAATCAGATTACATTTAACCCGGAAGGCCTGGCATGGTATACGAGCATGGCAATCGGCGGTGTGGAGAAGGGCAAAAAGCCTTGGGACTGCATCGCATGCGGTTCCTGTAAGGAGGTCTGCCCACAGCAGATTGACATACCGGGATATTTGGAAAAACTTTCGGCTAAGCTCAAAGAAGCATAAAACTGCATAATGTAAAATCAACAGAAAAAGATGGTGCGTTTTACACCATCTTTTTAAGTATAGGCAACCGCCAGTTCCTCTTTGCTCGTAATCGGACATTTGCATTCAACGGAAAGCTTTTCTACTCTAAATCAAGCAATAAATCTGAAAAAAGAATGTATCCAATAAAGTCAAGAAGCATTTCGGCGAATAGATTTGCGAGATTTTGCTTTATAGATTTGCTTTACAAAGTATCACTATAGTGATATAATAATCTTGTAAAGGAGGCTTTATTTTGAGCAAAATGATATTGTGGCATGGCTCCCCGATGATTATTGAGCATCCTGATTTGGGGAAGGGAAAAGAGCACAACGACTACGGTCGAGGATTCTACTGCACCGAAAGCCTGGAAATGGCAAAGGAGTGGGCTTGTGCAATGCCCGGACAAGACGGCTATGCAAATTGCTATAAACTGGACAGTACGGATATGAAAGTTCTTAATCTTTCCGAAGACAGATATCATGTCTTAAACTGGCTGGCGGTCTTGGCGATGAACCGTGACTTTCGTGCATCGACACCGCTTGGAATCGAGGGAAAGGAATATATTATCCGTGAATTTGGCGTTGACCTCATGCCTTATGACATTATTCGGGGATACCGGGCAGACGATTCTTATTTCGCATTTGCAAGGGCTTTTGTCAACAATACGATTACGGCTACACAGCTGCGGGAAGCGATGCGATTAGGAAAACTCGGAGAGCAGGTTGTCCTAAAGACCGAAAAAGCTTTTCAGAACTTGAAATTTGCAGGAAAAGAATTTGCAGACGGAACGGTATATTTCGCGAAAAGAGAGCAGCGAGCCCGAAACGCGGAAAAAGATTTTAGAGAAATTATTAAAGGTGATGCCAAAGAGGGCCTGTATATGATTGACATCTTAAGGGAGGGCATGAAAAATGAAGACTTGCGCTTACGATGAATTTTATCTTCCGATGGCAATGGAAAATCTGGGGGATGCGTTGGAGTATGCCGTTTGTGAACTTGCTTTGGAGCCGGATGATTTTTTTCAGAGGTTTCTCGCCAGCGGTGTGGCAGACGCATTCGGAAACGGAAATCCCGTATTTATGGCAGGGCTTTCCGGAGCGGAAATGGCGCGGTGTGTACTGGAGAGAACAGGAACAATAAGTGAGCTGCCTTTCATAAACGCAAGCGTTTATAAAGGCGCAGAATACTGGGCCGGATGGACGCTTGCATACTATCAGTGGCAGTCCGGACGACCGTTTTCAAATATTTACCGATATATTTCGATTGCGGAGATTATAGAGATGTATCATCCTTTTCATGAGGCACCGGAATCAAAATTTGTGACTGCTTTGGACGAAATTATTTCAAAAAAACAGGAGAATGAACCGACCCGTCTGCAGTTTTACCGAAAACTTGCAGGCTACAGCCAAAAACAGCTTGCCGAGGTTTCCGGCATAACATTGCGCTCTATACAAATGTACGAGCAACGCAATAAGGACATCAACAAAGCAAAATTTGAGACTGTTCATAGGCTGTCGCAAGTGCTCGGATGCCGCATGGAGAATTTAATAGAATATAGTATTTAAGAGATCAGAAAAAAATATATCAACAGAAAGCGAGGAAAATCATGTATATATTTAGAAAAGGAACAAAAGATGACATCTCGCAGATTGCACAGATTTACGACCATATTCTTACAGAAGAGGAGAGCGGCAGAACGGTCATCGGCTGGGTGCGCGGAATTTACCCTACAGCGGCAACTGCAGAAGAAGCCTTGCGCGCAGATGAACTGTTTGTGCTGGAAGATGAAGGCGTGGTGCAGGCGGCGGCAAGAATTAACAGAATACAAGTGCCGGAGTATGCAAATGCAGACTGGGAATACAGCGATGCGCAGGAAGATCAAATCATGGTGCTGCATACCCTTGTAGTTGAACCGAAGAGCGGCGGATGCGGATACGGAAGTGCGTTTGTGGACTTTTATGAAAAATATGCCTTAGAGCAGGGCTGCCCGTACCTGCGTATGGACACGAATGAGAAAAACGCCGCGGCGCGCAGGCTCTATGCACGCTTAGGTTATAAAGAAATCGGCATTGTGGACTGCGAATTTAATGGAATCGCAGGGGTGCATCTCGTGTGCCTTGAGAAGTCATTGTTGACATAATTTATAAAAAATGTATTATAAATATGAATTTTGCAGAGAATATAAGCAAAATACATATGTAAAAGCGTGAGGTGGTGCACAATGCCGCCATTTTTCTATTTTAAACTCTTTAATAAGTACAGCCGCATTGCGGAGGCAAGTATAGCATAGAAGTCCTGCTCGGTTTCCGATTCGAGACCAAGCAGGGCTTTAATTTTATTCATGCGGTATCGAATTGTGTTTTGATGACAGTCAAAACAATCCGCTGTCTGCAAGGCATCTCCGCCATGAAGAACAAGCTGCTTGACGGTTCCAAAATATTCGGGCTTGCTCAGAAGCGGTTTAATCAGAGAATCCATATAGCTTTGCATGATTTGCTCGTTTTGCAGCGGAATCAAATACTGATATATTCCGATTGCCGAGTATGAAGAAAAATTCTGATTTTCTGCAAGTGAGGCAGTATGTGTATGATAACTTTCTCGAAAGCATAAATCGAGAGATTCATATGAACGATGAATATTGCTGCAGTTTACAAAAATTTCATTCGCATTGAGTGCCAGAAAATTCAGTAAATCCGATAAAATAATTTGAAACGATTTGACATTATTTTGATGAGATGTGAGGATGGCAAACAAACCATCTTCATATTTGCAAAGCAGTGCCTTATCATTTAAATTCCGATTTAAATAGAAATTCTTATAATAGCGATCCAGGTTCAAACGAAAGCTGTCAGCGGAACTTTTGATATAAACCCCCATGGAATATTCTTTAAAGCTGAGTGAAATGTTTTTGCTGAAAAAATAAACCTGAGATTTTGAAAAATCATTATCAATCATTCTTTTGATGTTTATTTCTGTCAGAAGATTTGTATCATCTAAACGAATGGCATCCGTAATTTCAAATATTATATTTTCAAAATACACATCGGTTCCGAAGCGAAAGATTGGAAAATCGTTTTCGTTGGAAAAGGAAATCACTTCCTCCGGCAAATCCTGAAAAATAACTGTCTTATACGCAAGCGCAGATACACCCGCCTCAAAAAGCTGCTTAACTGCCGGCAAAATAAGTGCGGGCTTTTCTTTTGCAAATAAAAGGCTGGAAAGGACGAAACTTCCTTTTTCAAAAGCATTTTCCCGTGGATAATCAAGGTCGGCACAGAACTCATAATCTGCGATTCCGGCTGACGAGACATAATGAAGAAGTCCCTGATATCCCGAAATAACTTCCATGTTCTTTAAGCTGTGAAGCTGAAGAATATCTTTAATCGTTAGAGCCATAAAAACACCTCCTTGTCCTTATTGTAACACAGAATGCGCGAGAACGATTTAGAAAAATACAAAAAATAGGTGCGATTTTTTTCAAATTTACAAAAAATGCCGAGAAAAAGGAAAGTAAAATGGAGACAGAAAGTCAATCAACGCTTCATAATAGGATAAGGAGGATTTGTATGTTTCAAGTAAAGGTTTTAAATCAAGAAGACACAAAAAAAGTGTTGGACATGAAAGAAGTTATTAAAACTGTTGAAGAGGTGTATCGCGCAAAGTCGGCAGGAGACACAGAGGTATTTCCGCTGGTTTTTCATGAATTTCAGCCCGGCGCGGCGGACATGGACATTAAATCCGGATGGCTCAAAAGCAGCAATATTTTTGGGCTGAAACTTGTTTCCTGGTTCGGGGATAATGTCAAGAAAAACCTGCCTGCATTAATCGGAACCGTAATGATTTTTGATGCCGGTACCGGTGCACCGATCGGTATTTTGGATGGCTCGCATATTACAGGAATGCGTACGGGAGCTGCCGGAGCAATCGGAGCCAAGCTTTTGGCAAGAAAGAATTCCAAAAAGCTCTTGGTTGTCGGAGCCGGACATATTGCGGAATTTCAGGTTGCAGCAACTCTGCAATGTTTCCCGCAGCTTGAGGAAGTGATGATTTACGACGGTGTTGATTACGCTCTTGCAGAAAAATTTACCGCTCAGATTGAAGAGAAATTACATAAAAATTTCGGTATGGAAAAGGTGACTGCAAAGTTTACTGCGATTAAGGACATTGAAGAAGCTGTCGGCATGAGCGACATTGTCATTACAGTGACCCCTTCAAGAATTCCGATTGTAAAGAAAGAATGGGTACAGCCGGGCACGCATTTCAGCTGTATCGGTGCGGATATGAGCGGAAAAGAGGAAATTGACCCTGAAATTTTTGCAAATGCAAGAGTCTTTGCAGATGATATTCCGCAATGCATCAATGTCGGAGAAATTGAAATACCTGTGGCGCAAGGCATTTTGAAAAAAGAAGACATCGCAGGAGAAATCGGAGACATTTTGACCGGAAAAGCAATCGGAAGGGAAAGCGAGGAGCAAATTACGGTATTCGACGCAACCGGAACAGCTCTGCTGGATTTGCTCACCGGCATGCTTGCACTGCAGGAAGCTGAAACGAAAAAAATCGGGCAGTGTATTGAATTATAATAATTGGAAACTGGAAAAATACAGTGAGAAAGGCGGTTTAAAAAATGAAAATCAAAACTTTTAAAGTGGAACGTTGGATGAATGAATTTGAGGATGACGCGATATACAATCTGGGAGAAACCTGTATCGACTCGCTGACTGTCGGGGAACTTTTGAGCCTGTGCGGCGAGGAACCGGATAGATTTTTCGAGAGACTAAAGGATACGCGTCTGACATACAGTCATATTTTCGGCTCACCGCAATATTTGGCAGGCGTTGCAGGACTTTATGAAAACCTGAAACCGGAAAATGTGGTGCCGACACATGGTGCAGTCGGTGCCAATAATCAAGTCATTACAACATTGATTGAAGCAAGTGACAACATGGTCTGCGTTATGCCTACCTATCAGCAGCACTATTCAATTCCGGAATCAATCGGCGCAGAGGTGCGGATTCTGCAGCTTCGACCGGAGAACAATTTCCTTCCGGATATCGAGGAGCTTAAGTCATTAGTGGATGAAAACACGAAGATGATTACGCTCAACAATCCGGATAACCCGACCGGTTCTTGGATACCGAAAGAAGAAATGCAGGCCGTGGTCGAAATCGCAAAAAGTGTGGATGCCTATGTCCTTTGTGACGAGGTTTACAGAGGGATTTCCGAGGATGGCAGCTATATGCATTCGATTGTCGATCTTTATGAAAAAGGCATCTCAGTTGGCAGCATGTCGAAAATCTTTTCTCTGGCCGGACTGCGTATGGGCTGGATCGCGACTCGCGATATGGATGTGATTCACCAGATCCACGAGCGCAGAGACTACGATACGATCAGCTGCGGTGTGCTGGATGATATGCTGGCAGGATTGGCGCTTGCGCATAAGGAAAAGATCTTTGAACGGAACCGCGCGATCCTTTTGAAGAACCGCGAGATCCTCGACAAGTGGGTACAGGACACCGAGGGCGTCCACTATGTGAAGCCGGTAGCAGGCACGACCGCGCTGGTATATTACGATAAGGACATTCCGTCCTACGACCTGTGCGTGCGTCTGATCCGTGAAAAGGGACTGCTGTTTACGCCGGGTTCCTGTTTCGAGATGGAGGGCTGCGTACGAATCGGTTACGCGTTCGACTCCAAGCTGCTGGCGCAGGGACTGGAAAAATTCGCGGAATTTTTAAGAGAGAACTAGAGCATACCGGTAAACGTGTGCAGACATGCAGGCAAAAGTATGCAGACAAAATGTGACAATAAGGAGAGCGGGCGATGAAACATAAATTTATTGCCAAACGATATTGGAAAGATCAGTCCACGGCCATGGGACAGTCGGATGAGATGGCGAAAAGCTTTGACGATGTAATCAATCTGAGCTTGGGTGATCCGGATATGACTACGCCGGAGCCGATCATCGAAGCAGCGTTCCGCGATGCGAAGGCCGGACACACCAAATACACAGATTTTCGCGGCGACCCGGAGCTGCGGGCAGAGATCTGCCGCTATTATGAAAAGAATTTCGGTATGCCGGTGCGCGACGAAGAGGTATTTGTGACGGCTTCGGTTTGTCTGGGCATGTATCTGGTATTGGAAGCCATTCTCGACGACGGTGACGAGGTGATCCTGCAGGCACCGTATTTCACGCCGTATCCGCAGCAGGTGGAGCTGGCGCGCGGCATTCCGGTGGAACTGGCGACCTATGAGGAGGAAGACTTTCAGGTGAATGTTGAAAGGCTCGAAAACCTGATCACCGAGCGGACCAAGGCGCTGGTCATCAATTCACCGAACAACCCGACCGGAAACTGCTTAACGACAGAAACCATGCGGGAGATCGCGCGCATTGCCGAAGCTTATGATCTGATCGTCATCAGCGATGAGATCTATACGGCGTACAGTTACCAACACCCGTTTGTGCCGTTCGCGAGCCTGCCGGGCATGGCGCTGTTTGGAAAATAATTCAGCAGGGGAATCCGGTTTGGTGCTTTTTGTTTTCACAAGGATCGGGCTGTGCATGCATTGCGGCTTGCCACATGCAGGAGGTGGCCTGAGCGTAAAAGAAATGAGCAATTATGTTTAACGTCAAAATGGTTCGGCGCGGATCGGAAAACCTGTTGACAAGGAAGCGGATTTGTGCTATAAATCTTGCTGTAAAGGACAAAAGTGTGCATAACGAAATCAAAGATTTCTATGCACACATGTCGCTCACTTATGAGCGACGCTCCGCAAGGCGCTTTTGTCATTATTCCGGAAATATCGTAACAATATTTCCTACATAATAAGGAATGATCTCGCCGCCGGGTGAGGACGCTGAAAAAAAGCAGCGCCGGATTTCGTATCGTTAGGCCATTGAAGATGCGGAATGCGGTGCTTTTTGTTTAGGCGGCTCTCCGCGCGGCGAGTGGTACAGCGGCTCACGGCGGGGGGCAGAGAGCGACCGCAAGGGACGACCGCAGAGAGCGATCGCAGACAAGAAAGATCACAGATGAGGAGGACAAGAAGATGAAAAAATTTATCATGGACAAAGATTTTACAGATCTTTTTCCACAGGCAAAGATCGGGATTCTGGTATGTGAGGGCATCGACGGCAAAGTGAAGGATGAGAACAGATATATGCCTTATCTTGCTGAAGCCATGCAGGCCTGCAAAAAGCATATCGCCAATCTGGAATTTACGGCAAATCCGGTCATCGCGACCTGGAGAGAAGCGTTTCGCAAGTTCAAGACAAAGAAAGGTGCCCGCTGCTCCATTGAGGCTATGCTCAAACGTGTTTTCAACGGAAACGAGATCGGCAGCATCATTCCGCTGGTCGATATCTACAACGGGATTTCACTGACATACGGCGTGCCGATCGGAGGGGAAGACATCGATAAGTTTGACGGAGATGTGCATCTGACACTGGCAAACGGCAGCGAAGAATTTGTGACCTACGGTTCGGATAAGAGCGAGCCGCCGTATCCGGGTGAAGTCGTGTACAAGGATAACGCGGGTGCGATCTGCCGTTGTTGGAACTGGCGTGAGTCGGTCAGAACGATGCTCACGGAGGAAACGACCAACGCCCTTATGATCATTGAAACGGTCGGCGGAGAAGAAGCGGATGCGGTCCTGGAAGAAGCGCTGGACGCGCTGGCACAGGAAATTCAGAAAGAACTCGGCGGAACGGTTCGCCGGTATGTCGCGTCAGCCGAAGATCCGCAGGTTGAGATCCTTGCTTAGAGATCCGTTTTTTGCAAGAGAGGGGGAATTCAGAATGCTTGCATACTATTGGCCGATTGGCTTATTGGTGCTTTCCAATGTGTTTTATCATATCACAGCCAAGTCCTTGCCGGCGGACGTCGACGCGTTTTTCAGCATGGCGATCACTTATCTGGTGGGTGCGGCAGTGTCGATCGTACTTTATCTGACGATCGGAAACGGGGAGAGTCTGAGCACGCAGATCGCGGGTCTGAACTGGACGCCGTTCGTGCTGGGCCTGGCAGTGGTCGGACTGGAAGTCGGCGCGATCTTTATGTATAAAGTCGGCTGGGAAGTTTCGGTCGGCAACATCGTGCAGGCGATCTTTGTCGCCATTGCGCTGCTGGTCGTCGGCGTGATGGTTTACAAAGAACCGCTGACCGGAACGAAGCTAGCGGGTATCGCGGTCTGCTTAGTCGGCATCTTCCTACTGAACAAATAGAGAACCGGAAGAAAACGAAAACGAATAAAACGATCGAAAAAAGAGTGCGTAGCCGAAAATACAAACGGTTCTGCACTCTTGTCTTTTTGGCGTATGCTATTTCATGCTGCCGGTCTTCTCGTAACGGCTGTGCCAGGAAAGCGCTTCATCGAGGATGTGCGGCGTCTGGCAAGGAGCCTCGGCACATGCTCTGTTAAAGTAGTCCATGAGAGCATCCCGATAATCCGGGTGCGCACAGTTTTCAATGATCGCGACAGCTCTTTCCTTCGGAGTCAGGCCGCGAAGATCCGCATAGCCCTGCTCGGTTACGATGACCATGACTTCATGCTCGGTGTGATCCACATGCGGACACATCGGAACGATGGAAGAAATCGCGCCGTCCTTTGCAACCGATGAGGTTGTAAAGATGACAAGCGATGCGGAGCGCGAGAAGTCGCCCGAGCCGCCAATCCCGTTCATTATTTTCTTGCCCTGCACATGCGTCGAGTTGACATTTCCGTAAATATCGACTTCAAGTGCGGTATTCATGGCAATCAGACCGAGCCTGTGGGAAACCTCGATGGAATTGGAAATTTCCTGCGGGCGGAAAATGATATGCTCTTTATAAAAATCAATATCTTTAAAGAATTCAACCTGCGCTTCCGGAGAAGGTGCAAGAGCCGTGCAGGAAGCCACGGAGGCTTTTCCGCATTTTACGAGGTCGAGCATGGAGTCCTGAATCACTTCTGTATAGCAGGTCAGGTCTTCAAACTCCGAATCACGCAGTCCGTAGAGCACGGCATTCGCAACCGAGCCGACACCGGACTGAATCGGAAGAAGCGACTTGCCGAGACGGCCTTCAGCAACTTCATTCTCTAAGAATTTAATAATGTTTTCGCCGATTTTCTTTGAATCTTCGGAGATTGCGGCAAGCGGTCTTGTTAAATCACTTTTGTCGGAAAGAACGATTGCCTTGATTTTATCCCAACCGCATTTTATGTAAGGCGTTCCGATACGCTCTCCCGGATGCGTGAGCGGAATCGGCTGCCTGAGGGGCGGCTTTTCACACATGTATACATCGGCCATTCCTTCCAGTTCCAGCGGTTTCGCCATCGCGATTTCAACGATGACAGCATCTGCCTCTGCAACATAGGCAGGCGTATTGCCGACGGAGGTTGTAGGAACAAGGTCTCCGTTTTCTGTAATCGCGAGAGCCTCGACCAGAGCGATATCAGGTTTTCTGACATGACCGGCTGCGACAAATTCAGGAGAGCGGCCGAGGTGCATGTCGATATAGCCGACATCGCCTGCGTTGATGGATTTTCTCAGAACGGAATTGGTCTGATAAGGAATCCGCTTTCCTATAACACCGGCTTCGGTAAGTTCCGTGTCCACTTCAGGGCCGACGGAAGCGCCGGAATAGAGGTCGATTTTAACTTTTCTTCCTGTCTTTGCCTGCTCGGCAAGAGCATGAGGAACCGCTTTCGGATAACCTGCATTGGTAAAACCGCTGATTCCGACAGCCATGCCGTCTTCAATCATATTTGCAGCATCTTCCGCAGAGCAGATAAGGGAAAATGCACATTTGTTTCGTAATCTTTTGTTCATGTTTTCATCTTTCATAATACAATATCCTCGTATGTCCCATATTTTACGACGTTTGTCGTATACATATAGAAGTATATACCATTTTGCGCAAAATCGGCAATAGGCTGATTGCATTATTTTTGCATATGGGGTAGAATAGAAGCAGATATTGTTAGCAGGAAAGTAAATTCATGAACGGAGGAATATGCCATGAGAAAAACAAAAATAATCTGTACTTTGGGTCCGGCTTCCATCAACGAAGAGACGATAAAGAAAATGCTCAAAGAGGGGATGGATGTTGCACGAGTGAATTTTTCGCATGGCGACAGAGAAGAACACGGAAAGACCATTGACCTTTTCCGAAAAGTGCGTGACGGACTCGAAATGTCGGCGGCTGTCATGCTCGATACGAAAGGACCGGAGATAAGAACAAGGGATTTCGAGGGAGGCAAGGCCGTTCTCCAAGCGGGCGAAACCTTCACTTTGACGACCGAAGAAATCATGGGGGATGCTTCCCGCACGTCGGTGACTTACAAGAGTCTGCCGCAGGAACTCAAAGAAGGAGACGAAGTTCTTATCGATGACGGCAAACTCAGACTGAAGGTTATCGAAACCACGCAGACAGAAATTGCATGTAAAGTCATAATCGGCGGGGAAATCAGCAATCACAAGGGGATCAACGTACCGAATGTTGCGCTTTCCATGGAATATCTAAGCCCGGTAGACAGAGAAGACCTGCTTTTTGGAATCAAAAAGGATGTGGATTATGTCGCGGCGTCTTTTGTAAGAAGAGCCGATGATGTAATTGCATTGCGGAAATTTCTGACCGAAAACGGCGGCGGTGATATTAAAATTATTTCGAAAATTGAAAATATAGAAGGAATTGATAATTTCGAGGAAATTCTGGAGGCTTCCGACGGTATAATGGTTGCAAGAGGCGATATGGGAGTGGAAGTGAATTTTGCAAGGCTTCCGGGGATTCAGAAAAGATTTATCAAGCGCTGCCAGCAGAGCGGAAAAATCGTAATCACCGCAACACAGATGTTGGAGTCCATGATAAAAAGTCCGCTTCCGACGCGTGCGGAAATCACGGATGTGGCGAATGCCGTGTTTGACGGAAGCTCTGCGGTAATGCTTTCGGGAGAAACCGCAATGGGTGCGTATCCTGTGGAGGCGGTTGCGGCGATGGCAAAGATTGCAATACAGGCGGAGCAGGATGACCCGAGATTCCTGCCGGGAGGCAATATGTGGTACGAGATGGATTCCTCCGATACGACAAATGCCGTGGGACATGCGGCATGTACGCTTGCGCGCGATATAAATGCAAAAGCAATCATGAGCATCACCAAATCCGGATACACCGCGCTCAGGATGAGCAAGTTCCGCCCGGCTACGATGCTGATTGCAGCTACTCCGCACGAAAAAACTTATCATCAGATGGCACTCATCTGGGGCGTATATCCGCTCATGGTCGAGAATCTTCAGAATGTGGATGTCCTTGTTTACCGCTGCCTGGAAGAGGGGCGCAAAGTCGGTTTGCTTGCTTCCGGCGACAAGGTCGTAATAAGTGCCGGAGTTCCGCTCGATATAACGGGCAAGACAAATATGATTCGCGTTGAATTCGCATAAGACGAAATGAAAAACCCGCCGCAAGGCGGGTTTTAAAGTATAAGTTCGTTTTAACCAATTAAACTGCAGGTTCGATATCTGCTTCAGGAGCAGGGGCCTTTTCATATTCTTCGAAAATGGCATCTCTGATCTTGTTGCGTGTTTCCGATGAAAGAGGGTGAGCGACATCTCTAAACTCCCCGTTCCCGATTTTTCTGCTTGGCATAGCGATGAATAAACCGTTCTGACCGTCAATCACTTTAATGTCGTGAACTACAAATTCATCATCAAATGTAACAGAAGCTATAGCTTTTAATTTCCCTTCTTCGCCGACCTTTCTGAGTCTGACATCTGTAATGTTCATTTTGTACCACCTTTCCAGCATAGTTTTCAGCGCTTATGCTTAACTTATATTATATTACATTGTTAAAAAAGTTACAACATAATTTTCCAAATGATAGAATTTCATACAAAGAATATACAAAATCTATACATTAAAGCAATGAAGAGGGTACTGCACTTTCATTTCTCAGAAAATGTTTTCGCTTGGTTTAAGAGGGATTTCCTTTCCATCGGTCGGAATATCGTCGATATATACAAGGCATGTATAGTCGTCCACTTTTTTTTGCTCAGGCTTGAGTGACGCGATGGCAACACCTACGCCGACCACAGAGGCATTAAACTCTGCCGTCATCTCGGAGATTCCGATAACGCTGCCGCCTCCGCGCATAAAATCATCAATAATGAGAACTCTGCTGCCGCTTGCAATCGCACGTTTTGACATCGACATGCGCTGAATCCTGTCATACGAGCCGCTGAAATAGTTGATGCTCACTGTTGAGCCTTCCGAGACTTTCGCTTCTCTGCGGACAACGACCAAAGGAATATTCATCAGATGTGCGACACGGGAAGCAAGCGGGATGCCTTTTGTTTCAACGGTAGCGACATAGTCTGCACCGCAGTCCCTGAACTTGCGTGCGAAAACGCAGGCGAGCTGCTGAATAAGCTGAGAATCGTAAAACAAGTCGGAAGTATAAATAAAATTCCCGCCCAGGATTCTCCCGGGATCGGACAATCTTTCACAGAATTCTTTCTGAAGAGCTTTTACCGCTTCATCGGATATATCCGGAACAAACTTTACGCCGCCTTTTGCCCCGGCAGATGTTTCGAGGTATCCGCCGCCGGTAAATCGCAGTGCCTCACTCGCGGATTTTATATCTTCACTGATGCTTGATTTTGCAGCTCCGAACAAATCGCAAAAATACTGCAAGGTGTAACTTTTGTTCGGTGTATCCGTTAGTATTTTAATAATTGCGCCGATTCTTTCCGTACGTTTCATAAGAAAATCCTCCAATTATTCAGTATATATAGAATATTATATTTATTTTTTGTTTTTTTGTCAACAAAAGAAATGTTATGCTGCATGTCGCAGAATTTGCTTGCTTTTATATTTAAGCTGTGATAGAATACCGTCATATGACTTTAACAATTTATTAAACTAAAGTGAGGTATTAATTTATGACTAACGAAAAAAGAACGCCACGGCAGCCAAGCTTCATCGTGGCATTGATTCCGATTGTTGTAATGATTGCCCTGATGCTTTATTGCTTCCTCGGCGGATCGGAATCCGGCTACCACGACGCACACATGCCGTTGGTACTCTCAATTATCGTCGCTTGTATTGTAGGTGTTTCCTGCGGACACAGCTTTAAGGAAATGCTTACGGGAATGATTGACCGTCTGAGTGCTTCCATGGAAGCAGTTCTGATCCTTTGCACGGTTGGTTTCCTGGTATCCAGCTTCATGGCTTCTGGAGCGATTCCGTCGCTTATCGTATATGGACTTGATCTGCTCACGCCGAAGCTTTTCCTTCCAATCGGATGTATCCTTTGTGCAATCGTAGGTCTTGCCTGCGGTTCCTCCTGGACAACTACAGCGACTATCGGTCTTGCGTTCCTTGGTATTGGTGCCGGCCTTGGCATCAATCCGGCAATCACAGCAGGCATGATCATCTCCGGCGCATACGTAGGAGATAAGTTTTCCCCGCTGTCCGATACGACAAACCTTGCTGCGGCTGTTGCCGAAACAGGTTTATTTGATCACGTAACCGCAATGGTTTCGACGACCGGACCGACGATGATTATCGCACTTGTGCTTTACACGGTTCTTGGTCTGAATATCGACGAAAGTGCTTACGATCCGACGGTTGCTGCAAACATTCAGGAAGCATTCGGAAGCGCATTCAATATCAGCCCAATCCTGCTGATTCCGATTGTTGTCGTAATCATTATGTGTATTCTCCGCGTGCCCGGACTTGTGGGTATTGCCGTTTCTGTTGCAGTTGCGACGCTTTTCATGATTATCTTCCAGCCGGTTGATATCTATGGAAGCCGTGCGCTGGGTGATATATTCAACATGCTGCACTACGGTATCGAAGTAGAAACAGGAAATGAAGTTGCAGACTCCATCTTAGGCAAAGCAGGCGGTATGAATGGAACGATGTGGACCATCAACCTGATTCTCGTTGCACTCGCTTACGGCGGTGCACTGGAACGCTGTGGATGCATTGAGCGTCTGTTCGGCGGCCTCAAGCACAAGATTAAATCTGTCGGAAGCTTGATTCTGGCAACACTTCTTACATCCATCTTCTGTGATGCAACAATGTGTGACCAGTTCCTCGGAATCGGTGTTCCGGCTCCGATTTATGCTGATAAATTTGATGAACTCGGACTTGGACGCAACATGCTTTCCCGTACTCTGGAAGATGCCGGTACTCTTTGGGCGGTTATGTTCCCTTGGACAGGATGCGGTGCATACCAGACCGGCGTACTCGGAATGAGCCCGCTCGTATTCTTCCCATATGCATTCGTAAATCTCATCAATCCGATTTACGCATACATAACAGCATTGCTTGGACGTAACATTTTCTGGGCAGACGGTTCTTACACGAATCTGCTTGGAAAGACACGCAAAGGCAAAGCTGCGGGAGCTCCTGAAGAAGCACACCGTAAAGCTTTGGAATGCCTGGAAGCACGCCGTGCAGAAGGCAAGGCTCCGAAGATTAACGCTTAATTTTCAGCAAAATTCGGGCGCGCCGGGAAACTGACGCGCCCCTTTTAAGAAAGGAAGTCATAGTTATGAAAAAAATGCTCCCTTGGGATTCCCTGCCGCCGCCGATTTATACGGCACGTGCAAACAAACCGCGGAAAAAATGGGTAAAAATCGGGGGATGGGTTTTGGTGGTTGTTTTACTGCTCTTCGGAGTTTCCTCCTTTGACAGAAACCTGCCGCTTGCGGTGATTTCGATGATTTTTTCAATACTTTATTCCATCACGATGGTAACGGTGAAGGATGCCGCGATCACCTGTCGCGGACTTGAAATCTTCTATAATATGCAGATCACGACGCAGTACGATTTTTTTGCGTGGGAAGACATTAATTCCATTGTAATTGAAGACCGCGGAGATGATGAGTATGTGCGCCTGCACATCGGTTACAGCAGCCTCGAAAAAGCGCTGTTCTTTAAACGCAGCGAGGTGAATGCCATTTGTAAATACGCAAAAGAGCAAAACCCGGATATCCGTGTACTCAGACACGAAGCGGGAAAGGGAAAACCAACCGCAAAACGAAAATAAGAATGCCAAGCACAGAGAAAAGCCAGTGTCTTGGCTTTTTCATTTTTTTTGCTATTTAGTATATAACAAACGGAGAATTTGTGTTATACTAATATATGTATAAGACTGACACGAAATTTGGAGGCTTTTTATGCTGGATTTAAATAAATACAGAAACATACACTGCATAGGCATCGGAGGGATCGGTCTCTCTGCCATTGCAGAAATTTTGCTGTCCAGAGGGTACAGTGTGTCCGGCTCGGATATGAAAGAGTCCGAGATGACGGATAAACTTGCCAAGGCAGGCGCGAGAATCTTTATCGGTCACAGAGCCGAGAATGTGGAAAATGCGGATCTGCTTGTATACTCGGCAGCGGTCGGCAAAGACAACCCGGAACTTGTGCGCGCGCAGGAGAGAGGAATTCCTGTGATGAGCCGCGCAGAGATGCTGGGACTCCTGATGGATGAATACAAGAACAGCATTGCAATTTCGGGAACACACGGAAAAACGACAACGACTTCGATGGTATCTTTGATCCTCGATCGTGCGAAACTTTCACCGACAATTCTGGTTGGAGGGAATCTCTCCGAAATCGGCGGCAATGTGAAGGTCGGGGACAGTCCGTATTTTGTAACCGAGGCGTGTGAATACATGGACAGCTTCCTGAGCCTGAAACCGAAGATGGAAATTATTCTGAATATTGATTCGGATCATTTGGACTATTTCAAGGATATTGACCATATTGTCAGCTCCTTCGACCGCTTCGCACATCTGGTGCCGGAAGCGGGAACGATTATTGCCTATGATGCGAATCCGTTTGTCAACCGCGTCATCCAGGGACTCGACAATGTTGTAACTTTTGGCTTGAACGAAAATTGCGACTACTGTGCGAAAAATATTTTGTTCGACGAAAACGGAATGCCGTCCTTTGATGTTTTTCACAAAGGGGAGAAACTGAACCGGGTGCAGCTCAGAATTCCGGGAGAGCATAACATTCTAAACGCACTTGCGGCTTATGCCTGCGGACATACGCTGGGTGTGGACAGCGAAATCATAAAGGAAACTTTGGAAAGCTACCACGGAACGCAGAGAAGGTTCGACATCGTCGGAACGACTTCCAAGGGTGTTAAAATCGTGGATGATTATGCACACCACCCGACAGAGATTAAGGCGACTTTGGACGCATCGCAGAACGTTCCTCACAACAAACTGTGGTGTCTTTTCCAGCCGCATACCTATACGAGAACGATGGCTCTCTTTGATGACTTTGCGGAGGCCTTTAACAAAGCCGACAAACTCATTCTTGCGGAAATTTATGCAGCAAGAGAGAAGAATATCTACAAAATTTCATCCGCACAGCTCGCGGAGCGCATTCAGCAAACGCATCCGAATAAGGAAGTTTTGTTTATGGAAAGCTTTGATGCGATTGCCGATTATGTGGACCGAAATGCACAGCCGGGCGACATGGTGATTACAATGGGCGCAGGAGACATTTACAAAGTAGGCGAAATGCTTTTGGAAAAGTAGAAGGAGAATCATGGACGAAAAGGAAAGAAATGCTTTGCTCGAGGCGTACAGCAAGTCAGTGGAAGCACGCATGAACACCGTGCTCAAACATATGCAGGCAGGTGTGAAATTTGTGGATGCATCCTCTGCCTATATCGATGAAAGCGTGGAAATCGGTGCAGGAACCGTAATCGGTCCTTGCGTCACACTGGAAGGAAATACAAGAATCGGAGAGAACTGTGCAATCAGACAGAACACCAGAATTACCGATTCTGAAGTTGCCGGCGGAGTTGAAATCGAAAATTCCGTCATAGTGGAAAGCACGATAGGTGAAGGAACGAAAGTCGGTCCTTTCGCATATATGCGGCCCGGAAGCAGGGTCGGAGCAAACTGCAAGGTCGGAGATTTTGTGGAAATCAAAAACTCGACCTTCGGAGACGGCTCGAAAGCAGCGCACCTCACATATATAGGGGATTCAGATGTGGGATGCGATGTAAATTTAGGCTGCGGCGTGGTTTTTGTAAATTACGACGGCACAGCCAAATACCGTTCAACGGTTTCCGACGGAGCGTTTATCGGATGCAACAGCAACCTCGTATCACCGGTTAATGTGGGTGAGGGCGCGTATATCGCAGCCGGAAGCACCGTTACGGAAGACGTGGAAGGCGATGCCCTCTATATCGCAAGGGCACGCGGTACAAAGAAACAGGGATGGGTTTCTGCAAAAGGGATTTTGAAGAGAAAAAAATAACAAAAGTACACAAAAAGAAAGACGAGGTAAAAAACAGTGAGAAGCGGAGTATTTTCTGACTACAAAATTTTTACGGGCAATTCGCACATTGAATTAGCCAAGGAAATCGCAGACATCATGGGCAAGCCACTTGGAAAGGCGACCGTTACCAAGTTCAGCGACGGTGAAATTTCAGTTAACATTTGGGAATCGGTAAGAGGCATTGACGTGTACATAATTCAGTCAACCTGCAGCCCCGTAAACGATAACCTGATGGAGCTTCTTATCATGATCGATGCGATGAAGAGAGCTTCTGCGGGAAGAATCAATGCGATTATCCCTTACTACGGATATGCACGTCAGGACAGAAAAGCAAAGGCAAGAGACCCGATTACAGCAAAACTTGTTGCGGACTTAATCATGGCTGCCGGAGCTGACAGAGTCCTCACCATGGATTTACATGCAAACCAGATTCAGGGATACTTTGATATTCCGGTTGACCATCTTCTCGGAATGCCGATCATTGCGAAATATTTTAAAGAGAAACAGATGGAAGACCTCGTTGTTGTTTCTCCTGACCACGGCAGCGTTACAAGAGCAAGAAATCTTGCGGAATTCCTCAACTGCCCGATTGCGATTATCGATAAGAGAAGACCGGAACCGAACAAGAGCGAAATCATGAATATCATCGGTAACATCGACGGCAAGAACTGCATCATTATTGACGATATGATTGATACGGCAGGAACCATCTGCAACGCCGCAAACGCAATCAAAGACTTGGGAGCAAAAGCCGTATTTGCAGCAGCAACGCACCCGATTCTTTCCGGCCCTGCGGTTGAAAGACTTGAAGCCTCCGCAATCGAAGAACTTGTTCTGCTTAATACCGTTCCGCTTGCAGAAGAAAAGAAACTTGAAAAGATGACATTCCTGTCCGTAGCGCCTCTGTTCGCAGAAGCAATGACAAGAGTATTTACCAACGGATCAATTAGTGTACTGTTTGATTAAAAAAATATAAGGAAAGGACCGTAATCTCATGTATATAATCGTAGGTCTGGGCAATCCCGGAAAAAAATACGAGAATACCCGTCACAATATGGGATTCATAGCCGTAGACCTGCTTGCAGAGAAGTACGGCATCAAAGTCGATAAAATTAAATTCAAAGCCTTGGTCGGCGAGGGAAGAATCGCCGGCCGGAAGGTTTTGCTTGTCAAACCGCAGACTTATATGAATCTGAGCGGACAAAGCGTGATGGAGGTGATGAATTTCTACAAAGAAGACATCGAAAACCTCATTGTGATTTACGATGACATCGACATTCCGACCGGAACCATCCGGCTTCGCAAGAAAGGCAGCGCCGGAACGCATAACGGAATGCGAAATATCGTCTATCTCCTGCAGGAGGACGGCTTTCCGCGGATCCGGGTGGGCATAGGAAGTGAAAGCAAAGTGGATTTGATTCACTATGTCACAAGCGGTGTGACAAAAAAAGAAAAAGACCTTTTGGAAGATGCACTTACGCGTGCAGCGGATGCTGCAGCATGCATCGTCGAAAAGGGAATAGAGAAAGCGATGAACGAGTATAATATAAGGCCAAAGAAAGAAGAAAAAAATGATTAACATTTCAGGAATATCCGAAAGCCGTGTAGCTCCGGTCAGTGCCTATCTCGCAAAAGAAAAGAATCAGAGCATTATCATCGTTTCCACGGATGTGAGAGCGAAGAGACTTGCCTTGGATCTTTCTTTTTTTGTCAGGGACAAAGAAATTATCGTTCTTCCGTCGGAAGAACAGTTTTTGCTGAGATATGCGGCAAAAGACCACGATCTGCTCATACAAAGATTAAAAGCCTTAAAAGCCCTGCGCACCGGAAAACCGGTTGTGGTGATTGCGCCTGTTTCGGCTGCCATTAAAAAGATTACTCCACATCGTTTCTTTGAAGAAACCTCTTTAAAAATACAACTTGGCGACGAAATTGAAATCGCCGAGATTAACAAGCGTCTTGCCAAACTCGGCTATGAGCGTATGGAAATCGTTGATGCAAGAGGCGGGTACAGCATACGCGGAGGCATCGTGGACGTATTCACGCCGGATGCGGAATACCCATATAGAATTGAATTTTTCGGAAGCGAGGTGGATTCGATCAGGACCTTCGATACGGAGAGCCAGCGTTCGGTCGAAAACCTCAAATTCGTTGAAATATATCCTGCGGAGCAGATCATAACGGACGAAGATGTTTTTAAGAAGGCATCGAAAAAACTTCGAAGCGAATACACCCGCGCCGCAAAGGAAATGGCAAAGAAGGATGAAGAAACTGCTCAGAACCTGATGAATACATGCGAGGAAATCTGCGAATACATTGAACAGGTTTCAAACCTTCAGCTTTTGGAAAACTACATCCGCTATTTTTATGATGAGACGGAATACCTGTGGGACTATATGACCGATGGGATGCTGATGGTTGATGACCCCGACAGAATCGAGGAAATGCTGAACCACAGGACTCTCGAATTAAAAGAGGACTTTAAAGTTCTCCTTGCAAGGGGTCAGGCAATCTCAAAAGACGTCTCCGTAATCTCGGACGAAAACGATTTCCGTACCGCATACAAATATCCGAATGTTGCGGTATTTACGCCTTTCCCCAAGAGAATTGCAGGTGCGGATACCTTTGATAAGGTTTACAACCTCAATACCCGACAGGTGCTTTCGTTCAGCGGCAAGATGAATGTCCTCGAGAGCGAACTCAAGGCATACGCAAAGAAAGATTACAGAATCACAATCGTATGCTCATCAGAGGAGCGCATAAACAATCTCCGCGAATTCGTGCAGCGGATCGGCCTGGAAGGGAAGGTGAACTTTGAGAAGGGAAGCCTTACCTCAGGAATTGATTTTCCAAGCGAAAAATTCTGCTATATCTGCGAGGCAGATATCTTTGCGAATCACAAGACCTCGAAGCGAAAAAAGTTTAAAAACAAAGGCTCCAAAATTCAGTCTTTCACCGACATGTGCGAGGGAGATTATGTGGTGCACGAAAACCACGGCATTGGTAAATTCGTGGGCATAGAACAGCTGAATGTACAAGGGGAAAAGAAAGATTACATCAAAATAAAATACGCAGGCAACGATATGCTCTATGTTCCCGTGGAGCAGATGGATATCGTTCAGAAATATATAGGCTCGGACGGAGCCGTGCCGAAGATAAACAAACTCAGCGGCGGAGAATGGAAAGCAACCAAAGCAAAGGCAAAGGCCGCAATCGCGGTAATGGCAAAGGATCTCATAGATCTCTACGCACAGCGCAAAATGCAGCCGGGGCACAGTTTTTCACAGGATACCGTCTGGCAGAAAGAATTCGAAGACGCCTTTCCTTACGAGGAAACGGGCGATCAACTCAGGGCTGTAGAGGAAATCAAATGTGACATGGAAAAACCGTTTTCCATGGATCGACTGCTTTGCGGAGATGTAGGCTTCGGCAAAACCGAGGTTGCTGCAAGAGCACTTTTTAAATGTGTTTCCGACGGAAAACAGGCAGCGGTGCTTGTGCCGACGACGATCCTCGCCAACCAGCATTATTACACACTGAAGGAAAGATTCGAGAAATTCCCGTTTAAGGTCGAAGTCCTATCCAGATTCCGAACTCCGGCGCAGCAAAAGAAAATTATCGGCGAACTCGAAAAAGGGCAGATTGACCTCATCATCGGCACCCACAGACTTCTGTCAAAGGACATAAAGTTCAAGGATCTGGGTCTCCTTGTCGTGGACGAAGAACAGCGCTTCGGAGTGGAAGACAAGGAAAGCATTAAAAAAATGAAGAAAAACGTGGATGTTCTGACACTTTCGGCAACCCCGATTCCGAGGACCCTAAATATGTCGATGACGGGAATCAAGGACATGAGCGTAATTGAGGAACCGCCGGAAGAACGCTACCCGGTGCAGACCTATGTGCTCGAGCAGGATGACATGCTCATAAGAGACATCGTCGAGAGGGAACTCGGCCGAGGCGGTCAGGTCTATGTCGTATTCAACCGCGTAAAGGGCATCCAGAAAATCGCCGAAAAAATAGAGGAACTCGTGCCGGAAGCTATCGTTGCGGTCGGACACGGCCAGATGAACGAACATGCGCTTGAAGATGTGATGGTCGGATTCATAAACGGCGAAAGCAATGTGCTTGTGTCGACGACGATCATCGAATCAGGAATTGACATCCCGAACGCAAACACTATGATAATCATGGATTCAGACCGATATGGTCTTTCCCAGCTTTATCAGCTCCGAGGCAGAGTCGGCCGATCAAACAGAATCGCCTATGCTTACCTGATGTACCAAAAGGACAAAGTCCTTACGGAAGTCTCCGAGAAGCGGCTCAAGGCAATCAGAGAGTTCACCGAATTCGGAGCAGGCTTCAAAGTTGCGATGCGTGACCTCGAAATCAGAGGTGCGGGCAACATGCTCGGAACTGCGCAGCACGGGCACATGATGAACGTCGGATATGAACTTTACTGCAAGATGATCGACAACGCAGTCAGAGCGCTTCAAGGCGAAATCATAAACGAAGATAAAGAAGAGGCAAGCATTGAATTTCCGGTATCTGCATACATTCCGAAGCAGTATATCGAAAACGAATCCCTCAAGCTTTCCATGTATAAGAAAATCGCATCAGTCAGAAGCGAAGAGGATGAAGATGAAATCATCGACGAAATGCTTGACCGTTTCGTCGATGTGCCGCAGGCGGCGATCAATCTCGTAAAGGTGTCCCATGCACGCTTCCTTGCGGGAGAACTTTCGATTGTCCGAATTCATCCGGAAGCCAAGGAAACGGTTCCTGCACAGAAACTGACCGTAAAAGACAATGCAGCGGTTAAACTCGTGTTTGACTTTGCGGAGAAGAATCCTCTGAGTGGATATGCACTGTTCAACCTGACGGAAAAATTCGGAAGGAAAGTTTTCGTACACGGAGGAACACAGCCGTTTATAAGGCTTTCCACCGACCGCACACACATGCTTTCCGACAGCATAGAACTACTCGAAACTTTATACGAAGACAAAAAAACGGCAGGCGTTCAGAAATAGAGCGCATGCCGTTTTCTGCATGACGGGATATATGCCAAAAGAGCGGGAATCAGTTCTCCATCTGTCGCGCGAGAAAGTTCGCACCGATTTCGGCTGCCTTAAGCTCCGTATCACCGAGAACCTTGCCGCTCTTCGGCAAGATGGTAATAGAGCCGATCGGGTCGCCCTGGGAAATAATGGGGACCACAATTTTCGAATCGTTTAAGTAGCGATTTTTGCTTTGGATGATTTTATCAAGCTCATTGTCCACCTTTTTATCCGCAAATTCCTTCTTGCCTGCGCCCCATGCCGAAATTACCTGATCGGTGTCGGAAACAACAATGGTTGTTCCAAGAACCTGAGAGACACTTTCCGCATATTCGTCGGCGAACTGTCCAAGTTCGCTTATGGGTGAGTATTTTTTGAGAATGACCTCGCCGGAATTGCCTGTGTATATTTCCAAAGGGTCACCTTCCCTGATTCTGAGAACGCGCCTGATTTCCTTCGGAACAACGACTCTTCCCAAATCATCAATTCTTCTTACGATACCTGTAGCTTTCATTTGGTTTTCCTCCGTTTTGTCTGGTAAAAATAGTATCTGTAATTAGATTGAAAATATACCCTGTGAAAAAAATATAGTTGCTCTTTTTTTGCCTATTATTCTTGGAAACAACACACAATGTGTGTTATACTAATAAGATAAAATGTTTTGTTTTAAGATAATGACAATTTGAGGGGGAGAAAATGCTCTTTAAAAACATAAGCATACTTGATGAAAATTTTGAAGTCAGACAGAATATGTATGTCGGCGTGGACGCAGGAATCATAGAATATATTGGTACCGAAGCACCGGAAAAGGATTACGGGAGAACGTACGAAGGCAGAGGCAGACTGCTTATGAGCGGATTTTACAATTCGCACGGACATTCACCGATGTCACTCATGCGAGGCTACGGAGAGAATATGGCCTTGCAGGACTGGCTGAATAAGAAGATATTTCCGTTTGAGGATAAACTCACGAGTGAGGCGGTATACTGGGCAACCTTGCTCACTATGGCCGAATCCATGCGGTTTGGCATCGTATCGACAAGTGATATGTACTATTTCATAGATGACATGGTCAGAGCAACATCCGAAGCCGGGATGAAAGCCAATATTTCAAGGGCAATCGTAAACTTCGGAGACGGAGATGTGTGGAAGCTGCCCTCCATGCAGGAAATGAAAAGAACATTCGAAGCATATCATAATACCGAAGACGGAAGAATAAAAATGGATGTGAGCATTCATGCCGAATACACATCGAATCCTCTCGCGGTAAGAGAAGTTTCCTTATACGGAAAAAAAGTGGGAGCCAGAATGCACATCCACGTTTCGGAGACAGAGTCCGAGCATGTGGCATGCAAACGCAAATATTCGTTGACCCCGCTTCAGTATTTTGACAGCCTGGGTGCACTGGATATCCCGGCTACGGCTGCTCATTGCGTGTGGATTGAGGGAGACGATTTTGATATTTTGAAAGAAAAAAATGTTACAGTGGCATCAAACCCGGTAAGCAATATGAAGCTTGCGAGCGGGGTGTGCAATGTGCCTGAACTTCTTAAAAGAGAGATCAATGTCGCAATCGGAACCGACAGTGTTGCCAGCAACAACAGCTTGAACTTCTTTGAGGAAATGAAGGTTTTTGCCATGGCTTCCAAGATGATGTACCTCGATCCGACAGCGGTTACACCTACGCAGACGTTAAGAGCCGCAACGCGGGGAGGGGCGCTCGGACAGGGAAGAGAAGACTGCGGATTAATCAAGGAAGGGTTCAAAGCCGACCTCATAGTTCTTGACATCGACACACCGAATATGTATCCGGTGCATGACATGAAAAATAATCTCGTATACTCTGCATCCGGTACGGATGTTCTGCTTACTATGGCAGACGGAAAGGTTCTTTATGAGAACGGAGAGTATATGACGATTGATATAGAACGAACTGTCAGAGAAGCAGAAATTCATACACGAAAGATATTGGAATCTCTTTAAGAAAACCAAAGCTATTAAGAAAGGCTAAATATATATGGCAGGAAATAAATTTTTAAAAGGCGCTGCGATTTTGGGCATTGCCGGAATTTTAGTCAAAGTTATGGGAGTCTTCTTCCGGCTGCCTTTGACCAACTGGATCGGTGCAGAGGGAATTTCATATTACAGTTCAGTATATCCGATTTATGTGTTCTTTCTGACCCTTTCGACAGCGGGAATCCCGGTTGCAATTTCCAAAATGGTATCCGAGAGGGTTGTCGTGAAGAATTACGGCGGTGCACACAAGGTATTCCACACCTCGCTTTGGCTCATGGCGGCATTCGGATTTGCCTCATTTATGATGGTGCATTTCGGAGCCGGTTTCATCGAGGAAACTGTACTAAAAAACCCGGGCACCAGTCTGTCGCTTCAGGCAATCGCCCCATCCCTGTTTTTCGTTCCGATCATGTCGGCATACAGAGGATATTTTCAGGGACGCCAAAATATGAATCCCACGGCGCTGTCTCAGTTCTTTGAACAGCTTTTCAGAGTGGTTGTCGGGCTTTCGCTTGCATACTACCTGATTCCGACAGGTCTTGAAGCAACGAACGCCGGGGCTACATTCGGGTGTACGGCAGGAGCCGTGGCAGGACTTGTCGTAGTGATAGGGATCTATCTTCTGAACCTTCCGGCGATAACAAGTAAAATACACAGAAACAAGTCAAACGAACGGCTCGAAAGCACAGCGACAATCGTAAAACGACTTCTGGTCATTGCGGTTCCGATTACGATAGGTGCTTCGATTCTTCCTTTGATGGAAACCATAGACAGTGCAGTTGTCATGAGAAGACTTCAGGCAAGCGGATGGAGCCTTGTAGAATCAAAAGTACTGTGGGGCAGACTCGGTGGGTACTGCAATTCACTTATCGGTCTTCCGCAGGCATTTACCCAGGCGGTTGTAATGAGCCTTGTGCCTGCAATTGCGGCGGGGTTCAGCCTCGGAAACCTGAATGATGTCAAGGAAACAAGCAAACTCGGGATGAGAACGGCGATGCTGATAAGTTTTCCGTGTGCAGTCGGCATGTTTTCCCTTGCAGAACCGATTCTGCACCTTTTGTATCCGAGCCAGCTTGCGGAAGCTACAGCATCCGTACCGACCCTTCGTATCATGTGCATCGGAATTATTTTCATGTCTGCTTTACAGACGCTTACGGGTGCGCTTCAAGGCGTAGACAGACAAACGATCCCTGTCAGAAACCTTGCAATCGGATCACTTGTGAAACTTGTTTTGACCTATGTCCTCGTCGGACTGCGGCCGATTAATGTGAACGGCGGACCGATCGGAACCATTGTGGCATATGTGATAGCAACGGCGCTGAATGCAGCATATTTAAAAAAAGACATAAACATCAAGTTTGACTATTCGATGACATATTTCAAACCGGCGCTCGCATCTGCTTTGATGGGAATAGCCGCGTTTGCGGGATATAAGCTGCTGTTTCTTATAACGGCGAGCAATACAATTTCCACGATTCTGGCAATTGCGCTCGGAGCGGTGGTATATGTTGTTCTGATTTTCGTGATTAAAGCAATAACCAAAGAAGAGCTTGCAAGACTTCCGAAAGGGGATAAGCTCGTAAAAATTATTGATAAATTTATAAAGTAGGTAACACTATGAGTATTAGGGAAGAATATCTTTATTTGACAAACTCAGGGAAGGACAATAAAGAGGCGATTGAAAGGCTTGCGGAGATTATTGCCCTTCTCAGACACGAATGTCCGTGGGACAAAGTTCAGACGCACGAGACTCTGCGCAAAGGCATGATAGAAGAAGCATATGAAGTTGTTGAAGCCATAAACAACAAGGATATGGCAAACCTCAGAGAGGAACTCGGCGATGTGCTGCTGCAGGTTGTGTTTCATGCAGATCTTGCAAAGGAAGAAGGAGAATTTGATCTAAAGGATATAATAAACGAAGAATGCGAGAAAATGATACGCAGACACCCTCATGTTTTTTTGCAGGAAACGCAAAATAATAGCACAAAATCTATTGACAAAGTGCTTGAAAAATGGGAAAATATCAAGGTAGAAGAGAAACATGAAAAGTCATGTGCTTCTCGACTCGAGAGAGTGCCTAAAGCCTTGCCGGCACTGGTGCGAGCATTCAAGGTTCAGAAAAAAGCCGCAGATGTCGGCTTTGACTGGGATGATGTTTCCGGCGCATTTGATAAGGTAGCAGAGGAATACGCGGAATTTATGGAGCAATATGCAGAGGCAGCCTCTTCGAAGCAGAGACTTGAGGAGGAAATGGGCGATTTGCTTTTTTCTTGCGTGAATGTTGCCAGATTTTTGGATATTGACCCTGAAAGTGCATTGAACTATACTAGCGATAAGTTCACGAGAAGGTTTCGCTATATTGAAGAAAGAGCGAACGCAGACGGCAGACGTCTTGAAGATATGTCATTGGAAGAGATGGACAAGCTTTGGGAAGAAGCCAAGGGGTTGGAACATACGGTGTAGGCATTATTTTATTTATTATTATTTATCATTTAAAAGGAGGACTTAAAATGAACAAGGCTGAATTAGTTGCTGCAGTTGCAGAGAAGACCGGTTTCACTAAAAAGGACGCAGAGGTTGCTATCAATGCAATGGTTGCAAGCATTGAAGATGCATTGGTAAACGGAGATAAAGTACAGTTAATCGGATTCGGTACTTTTGAAACAAGAGAAAGAAAAGCTAGACAGGGAAGAAACCCTAGAAAACCTGAAGAAGTTATCAAGATTGAAGCATCCAAGGCTCCTGTATTCAAAGCAGGCAAAGCATTAAAGGACGCTGTAAACAAATAAGAATAACCGAATTGCCGGCATTGACAGCCGGCGGATATGACCATGATAATTTAGACGAGAAATCGTCTTTATTATAAAACTATTTCAAACCTAATAGCTCATTAGAGGGTTAGGGAAAGGCACTTATGAGAATCGACAAGTTTTTAAAAAACTCAAGATTGATACGCAGGCGAACCGTCGCGAAAGAAGCTTGTGATCAGGGGCGCATTTCGATAAACGGCAAACCGGCCAAGGCAGGAACCGAAGTCAAAGTGGGTGATATCATCCACATCGAATTCGGCAACAGCTCGGTATCCGCGAGGATTTTGGAAATAAGCGAATCTTGTAAGAAGGAAGCCGCAACAAAAATGTATGAAATAATTCAGTAAAAAAGACCGTTTCGGTCTTTTTTGCTTTTTCTGTCAGAAAATATTGCCCCAGTTCACCTCGTCATTTGTGCAAAGGAAGGCGAGCTGCTCGACCATAGCGTTGAGTTCTCCGGAGGAATTCGACACATCTTCTGCCTTGACATACTTGACAGACTTCGCCATCGAGTAGTCGATTTCGTTTATTGTCTGGGTGTCAAGAAAGAAAATCGCAACTTTCTTATACTTGTGCCAGTCTTTGTTCAGCTTTTTCATTTTTTTGTTTGAATTCTGCCAGTCGGAAGCCTCAACCGCGGTTATGATATCATCATTGATGAATTGATTGAAACTATCGATTTTTTCCTGCGAATAGTGGGCGAACACGAGCCAGCCGCCAATCAGGAGGGCGACCGCACAGACGGATACGATTACATTTTTCATAACTTCACCTCCGCTGTGAACGGAACGGTTTTGTCTGACGAAAGATAAAGATGAATCTGCTTGTTTTCGTCATAGAAACCAAGAAAAATATTTTCATAGCCCTTTAAATTTGCGGCTTTGAGTTTTGCGTCGAGAGCCTCTTTGCTGATTCCCAGTGAAAGAAGATTTTTTTCATAAAGTTTTCCGTCGGAAAAAATAAGCTTCGGAAGTGTACCTTCCGTTACGGCAAGTTCAATGTCCTTCGGAGTGACCGGTTTGTTCTCAGCCTTCGGAATGACGGTAAGCTGACCATTTGACTCCATAATTGCGTATTCCACATCCGCCAAGGAAGGACAGTTCTCAAGGCGGAGCTGCTCCATGAGGTCGGTGTTTGTGATACGGAGCTTCTTCAGTTCTTTGATATTGATCCTGCCTTTTTCGATAAGGACGGACGGTTTGTCCGTGACAAAATTCTTGAACCACTCAAATTTTGTGGAGAGAAAAGAAATCATGATCTGCAAAAACATGAGCGTGAAGATTGCCATGACACCGTTCACGAGCGAGGCCGATGTCGAATCGATCGGAATTGCCGCAAGTTCGGCAATCATGAAAAGCACGACCATTTGAAAGGGTGACATTTTCGAAAGCTCTGATTTTCCCATCATCCTTACGGCAAACAACACCGCTGCATATAAAATAAGTGTACGAATTGCAACAATTAACAAAATATTACCTCCTGCGTTTTGCCCAAGAAAATAATTTTGGCAAAATATCTACATATTATTGTGCACTGAAATAAGATTTGATATACTGTGCTTTAGCTGAAGGAGAGATTTTCATGAAAAAAACCACAAAAGATTTTAAAAGCCATGCATTGTACTTTTTTCTCTATTGCCCACTCGGCGCGATGACACCGCTTATTGGGCAATACTTAAATTCAATCGGGTTCAGCGGAACTCAGGTCGGAGTTGTAACTTCCATGGGGACGGCCTCCGCCGTTTTATTTGGTCTTCTATGGGGACGTGTCTATTCAAACACGCAGAGCAAGCGAAGACTCATAGCGGCAATGTTCCTTGCGGCAGGCATTTTTTCAATTCTGACATTAAGCACAAAAGTATTCTTTACATATGTAACAATTTATGCCGCCATGTATGCATTCCAGGGACCGGTGTACGGACTGTGCGATTCACTTGTAATTGCAAACGGAGATAACTTTTCCAAAGTGAGATCTTTTGGTGCAGTCGGATTTTCGGCAGCGGTTTATATCACAGGCAGTTATGCGGAAGCACACGGACTGAAATCCATTTTCTACATATATGCAATGACATTCGCTGTTGCAGCCATCATTGTGCTGCGCATGAAAGAACCGCCTCATTACAAAAATAATGACGGAAGCAGAAAAAATTCCGCGAAAGAACTTTTTCGAGATAGGAAATATGTTCATCTGCTGATCTGCTCTTTCTTCGTGTTCGGATGCGCAATCGCAAACAGTACCTATTTCGGATACCTTTACCGCGAAGGCGGCGGGACCATTTACGGAATCGGCGTTGCGTTTCTGCTCATGGCAGGCAGCGAGGCTGTCTTCATGCTGCTGGTGCCACGCATTAACAAAGTGCTCCCGACGGAGAAACTTACCGTAATCGCGGTGGGGCTTTGTGCGCTCCGTTTTGCGTTTTATGCATTCGGACCCGGATACAAACTCTTGCTGGCAACTTTTTTCCTGCAGGGAATGTCAAACGGCATCATCTGGGTTGAATTCATCAAATACTTCGGAAAGATACCGGAACCAAGGCTCTCGAGTCTAGGAATATCCACCTTCCATGCCATCGGCAACAATTTCAGTTCCATCGTCTGCAGCCTGCTTGGAGGGATACTCCTTGACGCATTCGGGGCAAGAGGCTGTTATTTATTCTTTGCAATTTGGAACGGACTTGCGTTTGTGCTTTACCTGCTTTGGGGCCTGCAGAAGGGTGGAGAAACATCCGAAAAATAAGCCGTAAAAATAAAAACCAAAAAAATGAAAAAAGGCTATTGACAACAAGGGAGGATAGTGGTAATATAGGTAAGCTGTCAGAAATGCACAGCGCACTTTTTCAAACGAAATAAGAAGTAAATCGGCACGGAAGTGAGCACGAAAAACCTCGAGAAAAGTTTTAAAAAAGTGTTGACAAGATTAGCAAGATGTGCTAAGATAGTAAATGTTCGACACCTTGTCGAACGGCGGTTGAAAGAACCGCACTGAACCTTGAAAACTTCATAGTGTAGAAATTTAGTCAAATAAATTTTGAAACAATCAGCTAAATTGGTAAGACGATTTTAGCGGAATGTTTCCGACAATTTCTTAAAAACAATAATTCGAATGAATTAGCAAACGCAAAGACGTTTGTCCTAGAGTTACAAAACTTTTTAAGAAGATATTTAAGCGAAAGCTTTAATATACCATTTAATTAAGAGTTTGATCCTGGCTCAGGATGAACGCTGGCGGCGTGCCTAACACATGCAAGT